>Ga0247611_10001827_pt1 | contig 36796 bp, 41 predicted proteins | sample 177DNAGHGhighgp2_FD_192422 | JGI IMG/M metagenome (GOLD analysis project Ga0247611, IMG submission 192422) | Sheep rumen microbial communities from Palmerston North, Manawatu-Wanganui, New Zealand - 1770 DNA GHGhigh gp2 | ecosystem: Host-associated > Mammals > Digestive system > Stomach > Rumen... | reverse complement strand
TGTTTTTTGTATGCATGGTAACTGTTCTCAAACAATGTATCTAGATATGGGTTTTCCAAGTGCAGCTTTATGTTTCGATAGAGTAAGAATTCCTCATGATGCTGTTAGGTTACTTGCTAAAGCCGCTTATTATGATACTAAACTAAATGAATTATCAAAAGGAAGTACAAAATAGTACTTCTTTTTATTTTGTGTAAAGTATACAACTTTATATTTACAATTTATTGTGTGTTTATTGACTGTAAACATTATGTAATTTAAAATGATAATAGAGAGGTATATATGAAGAAATTAAGTTATTTATTAGTATTTATTATGACATTTATGTTAACACTTACAGTTAATGCTAAATATAAGGAATATAAAGTAGGAGATATAGTATCAATAAATGGTCGAGAATATCGTGTTATTGAAGATAGTAATAGTTCTAATGCTAAATTAAAAGTAATAGATGATGTTATTGGTATATCAAATAGAGAAGAGCTTGATACAAAATGTAATTATTATGATATTGTACCAAGATATGATGAGTATTCTAGTGAAGATGGAGAAGAGAATTCTAATTATACATCAGCTATTAAATGCTTAGCTGAAAATGTTAAAATTTGTACAGAAAATGATGATAGATGTGAACCTTTATATTTACCATTTGAAACAAAAGAACTAGATTCTGATAATGGTGATGAACTAACGTATGATGAGAATAGTGAAACTAATATTGGTTATTTCTTCAAAAATAATTTAGATGCTTATTATAAAAATATAATGGGATTAAATAATATTAAGACTAGATTATTAACAGATGATGAACATATTAATTATGCAAAAAGTGTTGATATGCTTTATGGTGGTCATATGGCAGTTGCATATGCTCAAAGACAAAATAATTGTAGCGGTGGCTATCGTGCAAAAGCATCATTATCTTCTAAAACTATGAATAGTGCTATGCCAAATGGAAGTGTTTTATTTAATTATAGTGAATCATTGTTTGGAAATTACTGGATAAATTCTCTAAAATATACTAAAGATTGTTCTACTGTAGTAAGTGGTGTTGATTATGACGGTATTTATACTAAGTCTTATTCAAGTTCAGCAGAGGTAATGCCTTTAATTGAAATATCAAAAGAAGAATTAGATTATGAATTAACAAAAGAAGTAGAAGGTAATGGTTCTCTTAAATTAGATGTAAATAATGATAATACATATGATCTTGGTGATAGGGTTATAGTTAATGAACAAGATTATGTTGTAATTGGAAAAGAAGGTAATGAATTAAAACTAATTAGTTATTTACCAATTGGCGCATCAAATGGTAATGAGTTAGATGAATGCTTTAGTAATACTAATTTTGATGATGAAAACTTTGATATTACTGAAGAAGTTAATTGTGTAATCAGTAAAGTAAAATATTGTGCACCAACTATGAATGATTATAAAAAGGCTGATAGTTCATTATGTGAACCTTTCATATTACCATATAACTATGATAATACTAGAGATTTAAATTATAATCCTGATAAAGTTAACAATGTTGGTCATTATATTAAAAATGAATTAACTGAAGAATTAAAGAAAACTTTTGGTAATAATATTACAGTTGATGTTTTAACTTATGAACAATTACAAGAATTAGTAAATAAGGGATTAGTAATGATACCTGCTCCAATTAATCCGGGTATAGTTTATGCTACAATGAAAAAAACTGATTCACTACCAATAAATAATAGTCCGATATTTAATATGTATGATTATTATTTAGATAGTATTATTAATGTTAATTCACAAAATAATGAAGAATTAGAAGAAGCATATTATGGTAAAATTTACCCAGTAGTAACTATTAATACAGATGATTTACCAAAATATACAAGAAGTGGTAAAACGGTTAATGTTACAGCAACACCAGATGAAGAATATGAACTAGTTGAATTAAAAGTAACAGATGATGATAATAAAACTATTACATATAATCCAGGTCAAATTACAGGATTGGGTGAAAGTCATTATACATTTACAATGCCAGCAGCTGATACAAAAGTTTTCGCTAAGTTTGTTAAATATGAGAGATTTGATGCTAAAAGTATAACTCCTGCTCTTGTAGTAAGTGATGGATTAAGTCGTAGTGAAGGCGATATCGTAGAATTTAGTTTAAATCTATTAGAAGATGAATACTTAGAAAAAATTGTATATTATGATGAAGAAAATAACGAAATAGAAGTACCATTTGAAAAGACAAGTAGTGGTTATAAATTAACAATGCCTGCTAATGATGTATTTATTGAAGCTATAATTAAAACAAATAATGTACCATTATATGGATTATTTGGTGAAGATATAAATATTCCAATTGAAAAAGGAAAAGCAGGTAATATCTTAACATTCACAGTAAATAATGATAAAAAGATTGAAAATATTACATTTAAGAAGGAAGATGGAACAGAAATTGCACCATACTATTCAGTATTAAATGGTGTATATAGTGTAGTAATGCCAGAAAATGATGTATATGTAGAGATAACATATTTATCTGATGTCGTTGTACCTGTACCAAAAACAGGAGATACAATTAATAGAACATTTATTGTTTTACTAATAAGTATAATTGTTACTATTGGATGTGGATATATCTTAGTAAAGAATAATAAGAAAAAGTCATTTAACTAATGACTTTTTTTGTTGAAAAAGACCATCTTTAATGTTATATTTAAAATAGGTGATAGTATGAATTTAAAGGGTGTTGATCAAGCGTTAAATATTATTATGGAGAAATCTAATCCTTTAATGTGGACCGATTTATTCTATAAAAAACTAATTGAATATTTATCTGATATTATGGGTAATCATGACTATTTTGATATTCAAACAATGGTATCAATTGATGGTAATTATATTGAAATAAAACCCACTATTAGAAAGGATATATCTAATATTTGGAATTGTTTTCCTGTATATGAAATAACTTATTATCCAAAAGATGATTCTCTTAATTATATTGTGGAAAAAAGAAGTTATATCAATCTTAATAATGATAATATCCCTGATGTATCAATATATTCTACTAGTGAAACTTTTAATAATCTAGGTGTATGTGAATATTATTCTAAATATTATGATATGTATACTCTAGATAATATTATTTCTATAAATGAATTTTTAGATAAGACCGATGTTCATTATGAAAATGGTCATTTTATAAGTGGACCAACTAACTCTAATCATCCTCAAATTGAAAAAGGTGTACGTTTTCAAAGAACTAATGTTTTACTTGAAACAACAATTCGTGATGGTCTTGAAGAAACATATTTGGATTTAACTCTTGATGATAATAATAAAAATAAAATAAAACTTGCTCGTAAGATTAATGGTAATTATTATGCAGATGATAATTTAATTGAAGATGACTTATATCGTATTATTAATAGTATTGATAGTCTTTATAAGCAATGTTCTATTAATTATTCTGATGATAAATTCTTAAAGTTATTCCATAATTATGCTTTAAAATGTAAAAAAGAAAAGTAAATAGTTATGTAAATTAAATAGAATTCTTAAAAAAAGAAGAAGAATTCTATTTTTTTTATTGTTATTATGGTAAAATTATTATGGGTGTTTATATGAAAAGTATATATAGTATGGCAATTCATGATTTAGAAACTTTTCTACTTGATAACAATGAAAAGAAATATCGAGCAAGTCAAATAATGGATTGGTTATATATTAAAAGAGTTAATACTTTTTCTGAGATGTCTAATTTATCTCATGATTTAATAGCATTATTAGAAGATAATTTTTATTTTGATAAAATGGAAATTATTAAAGAACAAAATGATAAGGACGTTTCTAAATACCTTATTAAATTAGATGATGGTAATTTAATTGAAGCGGTACTAATGAACCATAATTATGGTAATAGTTTATGTATATCAACTCAAGTTGGATGTAATATGGGATGCAAGTTTTGTGAAAGTGGAAGAAGAAAAAAAGTAAGAAATCTTGAAACTTCAGAACTTGTTCTTCAAATATTAAAAATTGAAGAGATTATTAATAAACGTATTAGTCATGTTGTAATTATGGGTATAGGTGAACCTTTTGATAATTATGATAATTTAATTAAATTTATTGAGATTGTAAATTATAGTAAAGGTATTGCTTTAGGTAGTCGTCATATTACTGTATCAACATGTGGTATTGTTCCAAAAATAAAAGAATTTATGAAATTACCATTTCAAGTTAATTTAGCAATTAGTTTACATGCACCAACTAATGAAATAAGAGATAAAATAATGCCAATTAATAAAGTATATAATTTAGATATTTTAATAGAAACACTACATGAATATCTAAATAGTGGTGGAAGACGTGTAACATTTGAATATGTTATGCTAAGTGGTATTAATGATTCAATTGAATGTGCAATAAAATTATCTAATTTACTAAAAGATATGAATTGTTATGTTAACTTAATACCATATAATGAAACAGAAAATATTGGCTTTAAGCGGAGCGGTAAAGAACAAATAATGAAATTTTATGATAGATTGAAAAAAGAAGGAATAAACGTTACAATTCGTCGTGAATTCGGAGGAAACATCGATGCTGCTTGTGGACAATTAAGATCGAAGGAGAGTTTATGAGAACATTTTATTTAACAGATGTAGGAAAAGTTAGAGATCATAATGAAGATAGTGTTATAATTGTTAAGAACAATGAAGGTAATTACTTAATGGCCGTAGCAGATGGTATGGGAGGTCACTCTTGTGGAGAAGTAGCAAGTAGTATTGTAATTACTTATTTAGCACATCGTTTTCAAGAAGATTTTTATAAAATGTCTAAGGAAGACGCTATTACTTTTGTAAATGATTGTATCGTTGAAGTAAATCATAAAATATTTAAATACGAAGAAAGTCATCCTGAGAGTAAAGGTATGGGAACAACTCTTGTTATGGCTATAATAACCAATGATTATATTATTATGAGTAATATTGGTGATTCATCAGGATTTGTTCTTAAGAAAAATAAATTACATAAAATAACTATTGATCATACATTAGTTAATTACTTAGTTCTCGCTGGAGAATTAACAGAAGAAGAGGCTAAGAATCATCCAAGAAAAAATATTCTTATGAAAGCTTTAGGAGCTAATGATCCTATTGAAGCTGATATTTTTGATTGTGATATGGATATTGATGGTATCTTCTTATGTAGTGATGGAGCAACTAATATGTTAGATGTTGAACAAATGGAAAAAGTATTATATAGTGAACTTGATATTGAAGATAAGATTGTTAAATTAATTCATAAGTGTAACAATCGTGGTGGCCTTGATAATATATCAATGGCGTATCTAGACTTTAAGGAAGGTGACGAAAAATGATAACAAAGGGGCAAAAGATTAATGATCGTTATGAAATAGTTAAATCCATTGGTGAAGGTGGTATGGCAAATGTATACCTTGCTCATGATTTGATTTTAGACCGTGATGTTGCAATTAAAATATTACGTGGTGATTTATCAGGTGATGAAAAATTCGTAAGGCGTTTTCAAAGAGAAGCCTTAGCAGCATCAAGTTTATCTCATCCTAATATCGTTGAAATGTATGATGTTGGTGAAGATAAAGGTATGTACTATATTGTAATGGAATATGTTAAAGGTGTTACTTTAAAACAATTATTAAAGAAACGTGGAGCATTAACACTATCAGAATGCATTGATATTATGTTACAGCTTACTGATGGTATTAGCCATGCTCATGCTAGTTATATTATTCACCGTGATATTAAACCTCAAAATATCATGATTCAAGATAATGGTGAGATAAAAATAACAGACTTTGGTATTGCGATTGCTCTTAATAATACCCAAATGACACAAACTAATTCTATTATGGGTAGTGTTCATTATTTACCACCTGAACAAGCAAGTGGTAAGGTAGCAACGGTTAAAAGTGATATTTATTCTATGGGTATCATGTTTTATGAGTTATTAACTGGTTCATTACCATTTAAAGGTGATACAGCATTTGAAATTGCCTTAAAACAAATTAAAGATGATATTCCAAGTGTTCGTGAGTTTAATTCATCAATCCCTCAAAGCGTTGAAAATGTTGTCTTAAAAGCAACGGCTAAAAATCCAAAGAATCGTTATAGTTCTGCTAAAGAAATGCATGATGATTTATTAACAGTTCTTGATGAAAATCGTCTTGATGAACCAAGAATTGGCTTTAAATATGTAGAACATGATGGTAATATTACGAAAGATGATTTAATTATTGATGAAAATGATGAAAGAAAGAATGGTATTAAATTAGAAGAAGATACTTTTGAAGCTGGTCATAAAACTAATGTTGTTTTATGGATATTATCAGGAATATTCACAATGATTATTCTTGCTCTAGTTATTCTTTTCTTAGTTAGTCCATCAATAAATAAAGTACCTGATGTAAAAATCCCTGATGTTAAAAATATGACTGTTATTGAAGCTGAGAAAGTACTTCATAAAGAAGGATTTGAAGTAGCTAGTGAAATTGAACAAATTGGTTCTGATGAAGTAGAAAAAGGATATATTGTTAAAACATCTCCTTCTATTGGAAGAACAGTTAAGAAAGGTACAGAGATTACTTTATATGAATCTAAAGGACCTCTTAAATATACAATAGAAGATTATACAGGAAAGAATTATATTGAAGTTAAAACAATACTTGAAAATAATTATGGATTAAATGTTGTCATTGAAAAGAAAGAAGTAGATGATGATAAAGAATATGATGAAAATATAATTATTGATCAAGATCTAAAAGTTGGTACAGAAGTATCTAAAGGTGCAAATATTACTTTATATATCCCTGATATAATTGTTAAATATCCTGATTTTACTGATGGAACATGGACTCAAAGTGATATTGAAAGTTTCTGTAAAAAATATGGTATAGATGTTGAATTTAAATATGAACCAAAACCTGGATTTAATGATGGTGATATTATTTCTCAATCAAGAGCTAAAGATACACCAGTAATTCGTGGAGTTAAAATTGAAATTCATGTGGCTACAACTTATGAACCACCTGAAACTAGTACAAATACAAATACCGAAACAGAAACTAATTAAAAGGGAGTTTTATGGAAGGATTAATAATTAAAATAATTAGTAATCAATGTTTTGTAAAATATGATAAGGAAGTTATTGTATGCTCTTTTAGAGGTAACTTAAGAAGAGCATCAATGCTTCCTTTAGTTGGTGATAGAGTAATTTTTGATAAAGAAAAAAAGGTTGTTACGAAAATACTTGAAAGAAAAACAGAGATTAGAAGACCACCAGTTGCTAATATTAGTCAAGCTGTTATTGTAACAAGTCTTATTTGTCCTGCTTTTTCCACAAATTTAATTGATAAGTTATTAATTGAATTAGAGTTTAATAATATCAAGCCTTTTATTTGTTTAACAAAAAGAGATTTAATAAGTGATAAAGAATTTAATAATATTAAAGATGATATCGATTATTATAAAAAAATAGGCTATAAAGTATTTTATAATACTGATTTAGATGAGATTAAGAAAATCTTTAAAAATGAAATAACTGTATTTGTTGGTCAAACAGGTGCTGGTAAAAGTTCTTTATTAAATAAATTAGTTCCTGAATTAAATTTAAAAACAGGAGAGATTAGTATGGCACTAGGTAGAGGTCGTCATACAACAAGACATATTGAAATATATGATTTATTTGATGGAATGCTATTGGATACTCCAGGTTTTTCATCTCTTGATTTCTATAATATGACTAAAGATGAAGTAAGAGACTCTTTTATTGAGTTCAGTAACTATCCATGTCCTTATAGAGATTGTCTTCATTTAAATGAAGGTGAATGCCAAGTTAAAGTAGCTGTTAACGATGGTCGTATTGCAAAATTTCGTTATGAAAATTATTGTAGTTTAGTTTCTACAGCGTTAGATAATAAAGATAAATATAAAAGAAAGTAGAGGTTACATGAAAAAAATAGGTGTTTCATATTTAGGTGTTAAAAGTGTACCTAAGGTTTTAATTGAACTTGATAAAACAGATGCGGATTATATACATGTAGATGTTATGGATGGTAAATATACTAAATATAAAACGGTCGGTTTTAATGAAATGACAATAGGTAAATATACCCAAAAGAGATTGGATGTTCATTTAATGGTTCGTAAACCTCTTAAGTATATTGATGATTTTGCTCTTTTAAACGTTTCAAGAATAAATGTTCATGTTGATATTAAAAACGATTTAGAAGATGTAATAAATAGAATAAAAATGTATGGTATTAAAGTTGGATTAGTATTAAATCCAGATCAAGATGTTGATTTAATAGAAGAATATTTAGATCGTATAGATAATATTTTAGTAATGACTGTAGTACCTGGTCTTCCTGGTCAAGAATTGATTCCTGAAACAGTAAAAAAACTTAATACTATTAAAAAGATTATTGATAAAGCGAAATTACCAATTACACTTGAAGTAGATGGTGGTGTTAACTTAGATAATATCAAAACATTAAAAAATGCCGATATAATTGTAAGTGGAAGTTGTATTACAAAAAGTGATGATTTTCAAGATACTATTGATAGATTACGTAAGTAAATTTGCTATTTTAATAAAAAAATATTATAATATGCTTTCAAAGGAAGTGGAGTTATGGATTTGTTTCAACAACTTAAATTGTTACCCAAGGTTGATTTACACATTAATTTAACTAGTTCTATTAGTACAAATTTAGTATTTGATTTAACTAATGAAACAAGTATTATTGATGTCGAAGAAAAAATGTTTCAACATAATCCAAAAGAATATAGAGAATCTCTAAAAGAACCTTTAAGAGTTCTTAAAACGAAAAAAAATATTGTTCTTGCGGTTAACGATTTAATTGATAGGTTAGAAGAAAATAATGTTTTATATAGTGAGTTGTTTCTAGATTTACCATTATATAAAAATATAGATGAAGAAAAATTAATTAATTATATTTTAGATGTTGTTAAAGAAAGAAAATATAATATGCAATTAGTATTATGTTTATCTGATAACTATTGTAAAGAAGAAAATATTGAATTAATTAATTTATTTGAAAAATACTATAAGAAAGGTGTTAATGGTATTTTCTTTGATAAAAGTAATATGACTAATTTATCAGATTATAATTATGTCTTTGATAGATTAATAAAGAATAATTATCCTTATATAATTAATCTTAATAGTCAAATTACTAATCAAGATCGTGAAATATATCTTAATGCTAAAAGAATTATTTATTCATTACCAAATAGAGATAATGTACTTGAAGAATTAATCGATAAAAATATAATGTTAGAGTTCCCAATTTCTAGTTTAAAGGAATCTAATATCATTAATGAAATAAGTGAATGTTTATTTTATCCACTATATCAAGATAATTTTGATGTAACACTAGTTAGTCGTGATATGACAAGTTTAAATACGGATATCTTAAATGAATATTGTTTGTTATTTAATAATAGTAATATTAAAATACTTGATATGATTAAAATAAATATAAACGTTTTAGAGAAAATAGATATTGATGAAGAAACTCGTCAAGAATTAATTAATAAGTTAAGAATGGAAAGTAATAAATTATTATAGGAGGATGTATGGAAAATAATTTAAAGTTGATTGTTTTTAACAATTGTAAGTCGTTTGGGGAGAAAGTTGATGAACATTTAAAAGAATTAACAGGTCAAAAGGAAAGTTTTATTATTCCTATTGATGAAGTAAGATTCAATAATGGAGAAGGTAAAGTCGTTCTTCGTGAAACTGCAAGAAAAAAAGAAATATTTGTATTATCAGATATTGGTAATCATTCAATTACATATGAAATGTTTGGTTATACAAATCACAAGAGTCCTGATGATCATTTTCAAGATGTTATTCGTGTATTATGCGCTATAAGAGATCAAGCTCATAGTACATCCCTAGTTATGCCACTATTATATTCATCTCGCCAACATAAAAGAGAAGGTCGTGAATCACTTGATTGTGCTGTTGCCCTTCAAACTTTAATTAATAAAGGTGTTAAAAATATTATTACTTTTGATGTCCATGATTCTAATGTTCAAAATGCAATACCTTGTTCATCATTTGATAATTTTTATCCAACAAATATTATTCTTGAAATGTTTGTTGAAAATGAAAAGTTAGATAATGATAATTTACTTGCAGTATCACCAGATTCTGGCGCTATTAAAAGAACAAATTATTATGCAAGTATGTTAGGTTGTTCTCTTGGTGGTCATTTTGAAAAACAACGTGACCTATATCGAGTTGTTGATGGTAAAAACCCAATTCTTAAACATGAATATATTGGTAAAGATGTTAAAGGAAAAGATATTATTATTGTTGATGATATGATTGCATCTGGTGAATCTATGATTGATGTTGCAAAAGAATTAAAGGCAAGAGGTGCTAAACAAATCTTCATGATGAGTGCATATTGTTTATTCACAAAAGGAATTGATGTTTTCCAAAAAGCATATGATGATGGTTTATTTACAAGACTTTATACAACAAACTTAAGTTATGTTCCTGAAAAAGCATTAAAGAAAAAATGGTTAGTACAAGCCGATTGTTCTGATTATGTAGCTAAAATAATTTATACTTTCTATCAAGGTAAATCAGTTGCTCCTATCTTAGATTATAAGAGTGAGAAACTTAAAAACTTTGCTAAACATTAATAAGAAAACTACACTAAAAAGTGTAGTTTTTATTTTATTATTGCTCTTGCTGGCTTTTTATTAATTATAATATCCAAAAGAATTTTTATAGATTCATCATGCGTTTTTCTTAATCTATTAAGAATATAATATGAATTAATAAATTCTTGATTAGCCATCAAATAATTAATAGCTGGTATAAATTTATCTGGATCAATGTTGTTTTGTAAAAAATACAATATTATTAAACATTCAATTGATTTTGAGTTTATTTCAGTGCTTTTATGTAGTTCAATTAATTTTGCTAAATAATAAAAGTATAAATAATTACTGTTTTCAACATAAAAATCATATTTATTTTCTGCTAAGAAATAGTCTGTAATTATTTCAAAATAGTGATTTTCTTGATTTAAATATTCATAAGGATATAATAAAAGATTCATTATATCAAATATTGCGTTGGTACAAATAGTATTATTACTAGGATGGAGTATTTCATAAAGGATTTTATGAAATAGAGGAATATTATTTGTTTCGATAACATCATATAATGGTTGTAATATATTATTAATATATTTTATTTTTCGTGTATCATCATCGTCATAATTAAATGATAAATGATGTTCAAAGTCGAATTCAAACATATTATATATATCTTCAATGATTTGTTTTAACTTTTCATTTTGATAAGTCCTTTTTCGACATTCATCGTACATTTTAATCTTTTCTTCTCTAGTTAAGAAATTTGTATTAGTCGCATTAACATTTGTTAATATACTGAATTTTGACATAATCTCTCTCCAATAAGGTATTATTATAACATAAAAAAACCATATTCAATGGTTTTAATTATCATAAATATTTAAATCAAAATTATGTTCATTCTTTTCCATACTTAATAGTTCATTTGTAGTAATCATAAAATATTTATCATCTAGGATATCTGTTCCATCTTCACTTATTGGGTCATCCCATGTAAGATCAATATGATACCAATTATTGTCAATATAAGCTCTATTCCAAGTGTGATTAATAGTTGATACTTTATAATTTTTAATATTTAATTTTTCTAAGAAAAGACTCATAGCATCAGTATATCCACCACATAAACCGATTCCTTCAATAATAACACCATAAGCGTTATCTGATTTATATTTAACAATTTTAGAGTCAGCTCTTTCTTTATCATAATGTGTTTTATTAATAATATAATCATGAAATTTCTTTATATTATCTTTAACTGATAATGATTCATCATATATTTCTTTATATATTTCATCTATTTTATAGTTAATAAGAAGAATCATTTCGTCATCATAAACTTTGTTTATTTTTAATGTAATGTTATCTCTTGAATCAATTGTTGTTTCAATAGATTCAAAACTATTATATGGATGTACAAAGTTATTAATATTTGATATTGTATTTTGATCATTAGCAAGTGATTCAACATCATTGATACAATTTATATATTTATCATTACAATGAAAGGTGAAAGAAATATCACCACTATTAACAAAAGTATAATAGATATTTAAAATATCTTGTTTATTTTCAGGAATAAGCTTATCAGTGTTTTGAACATATTTAAAATCATAATCACGATAATACTTGTTTTTTTCAAGGGAGGTTAGGACATTTTTATCACCAAAAAGATGAACATAAGTTTTATATATGTTATCGCGTTTTTGGTATACGATAAAAGCTAATAAAATAAGAACACTTAATGTAAATATCTTCTTCATCCTATTCTCCTTATTTTCATTGTATCATAAATATAAGAAAAACAATATTAAAAGACACAAAAAAAAGATAACTTTCATTATCTTATTTTAAAGCATTAACACTCTTAGTTAATCTTGATTTTTTTCTAGCTGCATTTTTCTTATGAATTAAACCAATATTTTCAGCTTTATCAATGTTTCTTAATGTAACATTTAAAACTTTTTCACTTTCTTCTTTATTTCCTTCTTTAATAGTTCTTTCTAACTTTTTAATGGAATTTTTCATTCTTGAATCAACTAAAGTATTTTCATTACATTTTCTTGCACTAGTTAAAACTCTCTTTTTCGCACTTTTAATATTTGGCATTATCGTTCACCTCTTTTCACAAACACATATATAATAACAAATTTACATCATAAAAGTCAATATTATTTTAAAGTGTTGGTTTTTATTATTGTATTGTGATAAAATGATAATATAGAGAGTGTGATATAGATGAATGGGAATAAACCTAAAGTAAAAAAAGATAATACCCAAGCTATGAAGGTTTTTTGTTATTTTGGAATAGTATTTTGTGTAGCATTAATAGTTATTCCACCAGTTTTTAGAAAAGCTTTTCCAAGACCAGTAGTATCTAATGAAGAAAAGGAACAAACGGCAACTTTATCTTGTAATACAGAAGATATTAGTGAAACAATTATTATAAATTATTATGGAAAAGACTATGTAATGAGTCAACTTAAATATACAGTTGTAGCAAATGCTGAAAGTTGGGTTGCTAATGATTTATATCAAGATTTAAGTAGAAGTGAAGCCGTACAAAAAAGAGATATTGAAGATCGTAATAGTTTTGATAGAGTTCAATATCTATTAAGTCCAAAAAATAGTAGTTCAAAAGTTTTATCACAAGATGAATTACAAATTTTATCTGCTGATAACAAGCAAGCTCCAGTATCTCAAAAGAGTTATTATGAGGAGTTAGGTTTCACTTGCAATTTAAAAGAAGAGAATAAAACTAATAAGTAATATTAGTTTTATTTTATGTATAATAAAAAAACGGTGGTTTTATGATTGTTAAAATTAATAAATTAGATTCTTTTGGTAATGGAATAGCTTACATTAATAACAAAATAGTCTTTGTTAAAAGAGCATTACCTGGTGAGACAGTTGAAATAGAGATATATAAAGAAAAGAAAAATATTTCATTCGCTAAAATAATAAAAGTTATTGAACCAAGTAGCGATAGAAGAAGAAGTATTTGTCCATATTATAGTAGATGTGGTGGATGTGATTTCTTGCATACAACGGATGAAGTTGAAAAAGAATTTAAGATTAATAAAGCTAAATATTTATTTAATAGATGCGATAATTATTATGAAACAGAAAATCTTAATTATCGTAATAAAGTTGTTTTACATTCTAAAAATGGTCATTATGGTTTTTATCAAGAAGAAACAAATGATTTAGTTGAGATAGATTATTGTTATATCGCTGACGATAAAATTAATGAAATAATAAAGTCATTAAGAAAAGATAATATATGGGGAGAATTTGATGTAACAATAAGATCATTTGATGGAGATATTTTATTATCAATTGATGGTGATATTAATAATATTACGTTTTATGATACAGAAAAAATTGTTAAAACAATAATTGTTAACAATAAAGTTATTCTTGGAAATGGTTATTTATATTTTTATATAAATGATTATAAAATTAGATTAGGTTCAAAAGCCTTCTTCCAAGTTAATCTAGAAGGATTAAATAATATTTATAAAATAATATCTAATTTTTTAAAAGATAAAAAAATAAAAAAAGCTCTTGATTTATATAGTGGGGTATCTTTATGGTCCATACTTATTAACAAATTTGTGGATAATATTGATAGTATTGAAATAAATGAAGAAGCTTGTTTAAATGGTAAAAATAATTTAATCGAAAATGATATTCATAATGTTAATATAATTAATGGAAAAGTAGAAGATCATATTAATAAATTTAGTAATATTGATTTAGTTATTACAGATCCACCAAGAAGTGGTATGGATAAAAAAACTATTGATTACTTATCAAAAATTAATTCTAAATACATAATTTATATTTCATGTAATATGGATACTTTAAAAAGAGATTTAGAAAGACTTCATAATTATGAATTAAAAGAATTAGATTTAGTTAATATGTTTAAAAGAACATATCACTGCGAGGTAGTCACGCTTTTAGAAAGAAAGTAAGCATTTTAAATATAATCTTTTTAATTATAAATTACGGTATACTATTATAGTAGGATGATAAAAATGAGTAAAAAGAGAAAAGAACAAAAAGATAGTAAAGAAGGAAGTGTAGAAAAAAGTGCAGCATTGGGGTTTATGATAGGAGCTGTGGTATGGTTTTGCATATATTTTCCAAAAGATGACTTATATTTTGGAAAATTTATATTGTACATATTTATAGGTTTACTTATTGGTGGCTTATTAGGCGAAGTAGTTAAATATTTTAAATATAAAAAATAGTGTTTTTTGTTTTATGATATGTTCATAACACGCAAACGTATATGTAACAATGAAAGATTTTGTAAGTGTTTTATATGGTAATCATATTTATGTTATAACTGAAAATGGTGATGTTTATAAGTTTGAACCAAATAATGATGATTATAAAGATAAAGCTATAAAATTAAATAATATAAAGAATGCTGATAAATTTGTTTTTGTATCTTTTGAACCAAAGGATGAATTGTATATATCAACTGAACTTGGTATTGTTAACAAAAATAATAACTATATTAGATTAGATGATGTTACAGGGTTATAAAAAATAATTGTAATAAAAGAAGTCGGAATCTTTTGAGATTGAGAACAAAATAAATATAATTATGTTGATATTGTATCAAGTATGATTTATAATTAACATGTATTAAATAGTTTGCCTGATATTTAAACGGAAAATTTGGACGCTAAGGTGTGTTTTTAGAGGCAAAATGAAAACGTGCATGCTGCGGAGTATACTTCCTTTTTGGAAACGAAAGGGAGGTATACTCCTTTTTTCTTTATTTTGGAAGGAGGTAATTGTAATGAATGAAGTAATGGAAAAAGAAATAGTCAGTATTGAAAATATGATTTATAAGATTGATGGAGTGGAGGTAATGTTAGATTCGGATTTGGCTAATCTTTATCAGGTAGAGACAAAAAGAATAAATGAGGCAGTATACAGGAACAAAGATAAATTTCCGAGGAGAATTTCTTGGATAACCAGTAATGAAGAACTTAATAATTTGTGGTCGCAAAATGCGACCGCAAATATAAGTAGTAAATCAAGAACAAATCCAAGAGTATTTACTGAACAAGGTGTTTATATGCTTGCAACAATATTAAAATCAAAAGTTGCAACAGAAGTAAGTATTAGAATAATGGATACATTTGTTAAAATGAGACATTATATTAATTTAAATAATAATTTATTGCCAAATAGAGTTTTACTTTTAGAAGAGAAAGTAGACAATAATACTAAAAGAATAGATAAATTGTTTGATAAATTTAATCCTAATGACATTATAAAAAAATGTATATTTTTTGAAAAAGAGTTTTATGATGCTTATTCTTTGCTTTTAGATATATTTAATAGTTCACTAGATGAAATAATTATAATAGATAATTATGCAGGAAAATAATTGTTGGATATTTTAAAAGATGTAAACAGAAAAATAATAATAGTTTCTAAAAATATAGATGAAATAGTAAAAAAGAAATATGAGTCTCAGTATAATAATGTTTGTTTTATAAATAATAATTCGTTTCATGATAGATTTATTATTATAGATAGAAACAAATTTTATTCGTGTGGAGCTAGTTTTAAAGAATTGGGTAAAAGATGTTTTTGTATTTATGAAAATGATGATAAAGAATATTTACAAAGAATAATGAAAACAATAGGTATTAAATAGATATACAAAATAATAAATAATATGATATTATTAACATGACTATGTAATTAATACATAGTCAAGGTATGTAATTTGTTTATGAAAGACATATTAAATGCGAACATACAAGGTTCAGGTACAATGCAATTAGAAACATATAACCCACGTTGAAACCGTGTCAGTACTATGTCGAAAAACTATTGAAAAATAAGAAAAAATGTATTTTTAGAAAATAATTATAATTCCTTTTTTAGCTATTAATAACTTAAAAAAGGGATTTTGTATTTAAGCATGCAGGTCATAACTAATAAGAAAAACAGAAAGATTTTCAAAAAAACAAATAGTAATCTTACGATTATTTTAAACTCTATTAACGCTGTGGATACAATTAATATTTTTTATATTATACTTGTTATGTAGAGGTGAAAATATGAATCAAGAAAAGATTGGAAAATTTATACTTAAACTTCGTAAAGATAAAAGAATGACTCAACAAGAGTTAGCTGATAAATTAAATGTAACAGATCGTGCTGTTTCTCATTGGGAAAATGGAAGAAGCATTCCAGATGTATCTTTATTTAAACCTATATGTGAAATATTTGAAATTTCAGTTAATGAGTTAATTAGCGGAGAAAAATTAAGTAAAGAAAAATTGATTAAACAAAGTGATGAGAATATTATTAGTACTTTAAAAGATAGCGATAAACATAAAAGAAAGTCTAAAAGTATAATTGTTATTTTAACAATTGGAATTGTTATTCTATTAATTGCTATATTAATAGGAATTAAAAATAAGTATCCAAAGATAGACTTATTTAATTTTACAATACAACAAGCTGATCCAGAGAAACCTTATAAATTAGAAAAACAATTAGAATTAGGTAAAAAAGATGTGTATTATTATGGATTAGATTTCGCAATATTTTGTGAAAAAAATGAAAAGTGCTATCAAGTAAAAGATGCTTTAAAACATAGACAAATATCATTAGATGAATTTCAAAAGTATTTAGAAAAGCAGGCTGAATATGAAAACTATAAAGTTATGAATTTTTATGATGGAGGAACTACTTTATATTCAAAAGGTGGTATGCAAATAATGTTTTGTAATACTATTGAAGGAAATAAAGATGTTTATATTGGAAATGATCAAATGTTAGAAAATTTACATGGAGAATATTGTGGACATAAAAGGAATGAAGATGAGAGTTATATTAGAACATATATGGTATTAAGTAATACAATTTATAACAAGGACAAAGAATATAATGAAGTTTTACTTGAAGATATTAATGGTAAAACTGGAAAAGCTATAGTTGGTAAATCTTTTAATTTAGTACCTGGACATACTTATTACTTCTCATTTTTAACATTTGATAAATTTGAAGATATCATAGAAAATATTTTTAATAATTCCACTTTGTTAGAGGCTAAGGAATTAGATGAACAGTATGATAAAAGAGATTGGATTAATGAAGATATAATAGTTAATGAAGATGTAGATAATGGAGCTGAACTAAATGAGCTTGAGCATGTAAGAATGGATATAGTAGATGGAACATTAACTAAATCATCAGCTAAAGTAAGAATAACAGATTATACAAATAATAAATATACTTATGGATCTGATTTTAGAATAGATAAAAAAGTTGGAAATAAATGGAAAGAATTAGAACTTAAAAATAGTTTGGCTTTTAATGCAATGGCATATCATCCAGATACTAATGGTCATTTAGAATTTGATATAAATTGGGGTTATGCTTATGGCAATTTAACATCAGGTAGATATAGAATAGTAAAGTATGCATTGATTAGAACTGAAGGATGTGATCCTACTTGTAAACATCATTATTTTTCAGTTGAGTTTGATATAGATTAATAATTGGAAGATTAAGATATTAGGAGAATATAAAAATTCTCCTTTTTCATAGTATAATGTTAGAGAGGTGTTTTATGGATAATAACTTGTATGAGATGATATTCAAGAGAAAGTCATTTCACTTATTTCGAAATATAGGAAGTCAAAAAATTAGTGAAGAAGAAATAAAAGATATAGAAAATAAGTTTAATGATTTTAAACCACTTGTAGATGACATTAAGGTAAAGATTAAAATTGTTAAAGATTCAACTACTTGTAAAAGAGGACAAGAATATTGCATATTGTTTTATTCAGAAAAGAAAGATAATTACTTACAAAATATAGGTTACTTAGGAGAACAGTTAGATCTTTATTTAGTATCAAAAAATATAGGTACGCTATGGTTTGGAATAGGAAAGCCAGAAGAAAACAATTTAGATGGATTAAGTTTTGTTATTATGATAGCAATTGCAAAAATAGATTCAGCTGATAAATTTAGAAAAGATATGTTTAAAAGTAAAAGAAAAGAATTATCTGAAATATGGGAAGGTAATAGTTATTTAGATATTGCTAATATAGTTAGATTCACTCCTAGTGCATGTAATACACAACCGTGGAGAGTTGAATCATCAGACAATGAACTAAAAATATATAGATATCGAAAAGAAGGCAAAAGAGGAATAATGCCTAAAGATAGAGTTATTTATTATAATCAAATAGACATTGGTATATTTTTATGTTTTCTAGAATTATGTTTAGAGAAAAATGACATTATATATAATAAAGAATTATATGTAGAAGATGACCACGATAATGAATATAATTTAGTGGCAGTATATAAAATAAGATAATCGGAAGATTAAGAAATTACGAAAAAAATTAAAACTTACAAAAAAATCGAATTTGTGATATAGTTTACTTCGTTGAGAAAAAATATACTAAGTCAATTATAGTCAATGAGTAGTATTAATGCGTAAGTCCAATTGTACAAGGACTTGCGTATTTTTTATGCTCAAAAATAATTTGAGGAGGTATAGTTTATGAAAGAACTGAATTTAGTAATACTACGATGATTAGAGCAATCCTATTTTTGTTTGCAATAATGGATGGCATAATGTATAATAAATACTAATATTTCTTATGATATATTATGAAAAGTTTACACAAGAAAGAGAGGTGTAATCGAGTTATTTACTCGGTACTAAATGAGAAGAAGAGATGCAAGAAAAATATTTGAAGAAAGAACTTTTTTACTAAATAATAAAAAAAGCCCTGAAGAACTAAAAAGAAACAAAATCCTTGGCGAACTAGAAAATTTAATTAAAAATTCAACTGATGATGAAAAACAGATTGTGTGCGATTGTTTTAAATTAAGAATCAAGTGTTGTTCCTAATACGCAATCAGGTAGTCACGTTTTTTGTAAGAAAGCACGTATTTTAAATATAATATTTTTAATTATGAATTATTATATATTATTTTTGTTATAAATTATTATATAATATTATTGTAGGGGAATAAAAAGAAAAAGAACGAATGTTAATAATACACATACATTAGGCATTCTGAGTCAATCGCAATACTTGATAGGAGATAATTATGAATAATGTATTTATAAGAAAAGCCACATTAGATGACTTAAATACTATACAAGATTTAAATAATAAATTATTTGAATTAGAAAAAGAAAATTATGACACTACTTTAGTTAAGGATTGGCCTTTATCAGAAGATGGAAAAGAATACTTTTCTGATTTGATTAAAAATCATTATGTCTTAGTGGCAATAGTTAATAATAGTATTGTTGGATATTTAGCTGGATCAATTGAAGAAAAAGGCTCATACGAAGAAATACAATATGGTGAAATAAATAATATGTTCATCAATGATGAAAGTAGAGGATTAGGAATAGGCAAATCACTTATAAATACTTTTAAAGAATATTGTAGAGAAAAGAATATTTTAAATATAAAAGTAGTGGCAAGCTATAAAAACAAAAAGGCAATAGAATTCTATCATAAAAATGGTTTTGAAGAATTTGATCTTACATTGACAACAAAAATATAGATAATATTTGTTCCTAGTATACATATGATATGCTTACATATTCTATGTTATGGGGAAAAGTAGAAAGGATATATTATGGATAATTTCTTTCTTAATTTAAAACCAAATTTCTTCAAACAAATAAAGGGTGAGTTTAAAAAATATATTGTAAATGAAATTAGAAAAGGGTGGTAATATGGTTAATGATATTCAAAATTATTTATTTAAACTACAGGATAAGAAGTATCGTAATTTTCAAGTAAAATTATTTCCAACAATTGATGATGATACGATGATAGGTGTTAGAACTCCTGAATTAAAAAAATATGCTAAGAAATTATTAAAAGAAAATAATTATAAACCTTTTTTAGAAGAGTTACCTCATAAATATTTTGATGAGAATCAACTTCATGCTTTTATTGTTTCAGAAATAAAAGATTATACTGAATGTATCGATTATTTAAATAAGTTTTTACCATATATCGATAATTGGGCTACATGTGATCAATGTAATCCTAAAGTATTTAACAGTAATATTGATAAATTATTAAAAGAAATAAAAGGATGGATAAAAAGTAAGAATATATATACTATTAGATTTGGTATAAGTATGCTTATGAAATATTATTTGAATGATAATTTTAAAACTGATTATTTAGAAATGGTATCTAAAATAAAATCTAGTGAATATTATGTCAATATGATGAGAGCTTGGTTTTTTGCAACAGCGCTTGCAAAACAATATGATGCGACCATTCCTTTTTTAGAAAAACGTAAATTAGATTTATGGACTCATAATAAAACAATTCAAAAAGCAAGGGAAAGTTTTCGTATAAGTTCTAAACAAAAAGAATATTTAAATAAATTAAAAGTAAAAGATAATCAACTGTAAAGTGATTATCTTTTATTTAAAATAAGTTTGAAGTTTATTATGTATATGTTATAATTTTTATAGAATAAAGAGGTGTTATATGAGAAATAATAAAATGATTGTTTTAGGTATTATAATGGTTGTTTTAGGTCTAGGTATTTTGGGCGGAACATATTATTATAATAGTACTCATCAAGAAGAGAAAGAAGAAATAAAACAAGTTGCATTAAAAGATGATTTTTATGATAGTGTTAACTATGAAACATTAAAAAATGCTAAAATTCCAAGTGATAGTAGTAGTTGGTCTTTAGGATATGATGTTTATAAAGAGATCGAAGAAAGAAAAAAAACTTTAACAGAAGAGATTTTAGCGGATCCTAATTTTAAAAGTGAAGAAACTGAAATACTTCTAGAATTATATCATGATTATGAAGGACGTAATAAAAGAGGATTTAGTGAATTAAAACCATATTTTGACATGGTTGATAACGTTAAAACGATAGAAGATTATAATAAATTAATGCTTAAAGTTGATGAAGATTTAGATCTTCAATTGCTTGTTGTTGGTTTGGCTACTAATGATATAACAGGTGATATTACTAAAATGATTTTTGCTTTTGATCAAGTGGGTCAATTTGAATTATTTACTGAAAGTAAATTTGAAAGATATAAAGTTGGCACTGAAAAAATGATTAAAAAAGTTGCAACAGAAATAGGATACACTGAAGAGCAGGCAAATAAATTTATTAGTGATTATGAGGCTTTTGCAAAAAGAATACAGGCTAAGTCAATTAAACAAAGTGAAGTAAATGATCCCACAAAATTATTTATTAAATATTCATTAGATGATATCACAAAAGAAATTAAAAACATTCCTATCAAAAGATTTTTAGAGAATAGGAAAATTGCGGATCAAAAAGAATATGTAATGACTGACCTTGGTCATTATAAAGCTTTAGATGAATTTTATACTGAGGAAAATTTACCATTTTTAAAAGATGTAGCAAAAATTAATATCGCTGCTCAATTCTTACCTTATTCAACAGAAGAAAACGAAAAGTTTATGTTAGATTTAAATAATGAACTATCTGGTGCTTCTAAAACTTTAGAAGAAGCAAGAGAAGAGATTGATTTATCTATTAAAACATTGTATATTCAAGATGAACTTGAAAAAAGATATGAGAAGAAGTATTTTACTGATGAAGATAAAAAAATTGTTTCTGATTTAGTAGAAGAAGTAAAAAAAGAATATATTGAAGTAATTAAAAATGCAGAATGGTTAAATGAAAAGACAAAAGAATATGCAATTAAAAAAGTAACTAATATGAAAGTAAAAATAGGTTATCAAGAAACCGATAAAAAGAAAGATGATTATTACAAACCAATATCAAAAGCTAATGGTGGAACATTACTATCAAATGAAATTGCTTCTAATAAATATGATTTTGCTAAATATAGTGAACAATTTCATGAAGAAGCTAAAATGGATGGTATGAGTACTTTAGAAGTAAATGCTTTTTATAATCCATTTGAAAATTCTATAAATTTCTTAGCTGGCTTTAAAGGAATGTATGAAAAAGAAACAAATTATTATCGTATGTTAGCTTATTTTGGAACGGTTATAGCTCATGAAATTAGTCATGGTTTTGATAATGTAGGTTCTAAATATGATGATACAGGTAAGTTTTATGATTGGTGGACTAAAGAAGATCGTGAAAATTATGATAAAATAACTAAGAAGATTGAAGATTATTATTCTAAATATGAAATAATGGGATTTAAAATTGATGGTCATAAAACAGTAGGTGAAAACATTGCTGATTTAGCTGCTGTAAAAACAATCTTAAGTATTATGGAAAAGAAAGGTGCCACAAAAGAAGACTATAAGAATTTCTTTGAAGGATATGCAAATCTTTGGGTAGAAAAAAGTAATAGAAATGGACTAGAAGATCAAATATTAAATGATAGTCATTCCCCAAGTAAGATTAGAGTAAACGCTGTTTTATCTTCAATGGATAAATTTTATGAAGTTTATGATATTAAAGAGGGCGATGGAATGTATGTTCCTAAAGAAAATCGTGTAGGTTTATGGTAAGAGTAGTGAAAAACTACTCTTTTTCTTTTTAATTATGTTATAGTTAATATAGGAGAATTTATGGATAGTTATTTAAGTGAATATATCGATGGTTTAGTTAATATGGCATCATCATTTTCTAAAAAAATTGGTTTATCATATATAAGTGGTTATTGTTTTAAAAAAGATAATTTTAATAATGAGTTTTCTAACCATTTTAAAATCAAAAGTTTTAATTTAGAACCATCAAATAGCGATTATTTAAATATTTATTTAGAAGATAATTTAATTGATGCATTTAATTATTGGATTAATTTTAAACTTGGTAATATTATTAATTATTATACAATTGATAATTTGAAAATTAAAAATACACTATTTTATATAGTTGATGATATTATTGTTTTGGAATATAATGATTATATGATTTGTTTAATTATAGGAAATAATGAGTAGGTGGATTATGAAAGATAAAAAAGAATTAGTTAGAATGATTAAGTTTACGTTGTTTAGTATCTCTGCTGGAGCTATTCAATTAGGTTTATTTGAACTATTATATAATGTAATTAAATGGGATTGGTGGCCTAGTTATTTAATTGCTTTAGTTGCATCAGTTATTTGGAACTTTACATTAAATAGAGAATATACTTTTAAATCAAGTAATAATGTTCCTGTTGCAATGTTTAAAGTCTTTATATTCTATTTAATTTTTACACCATTATCAACTTTATTAGGTAAATATTTAGAAGGTTCACTTGATTGGAATGGAACTCTTGTTACATTGATTAATATGGTACTTAATTTTGTACTTGAATTTTTATATGATAGATATTATGTTTTTAAAGATAGTATTGATACGAAGAAGAAAAAGTAGTTTTAACTACTTTTTTTATTAATATATTATTTTTTTACAAGTATTAAATGAATATAATGTGTTTGGACTTTTTTTATGATATAATTAAAATAAGTGGTGTACTATGAATGATAATATTAAAATTGATGTTGAAGAAGTAGAACAACAAATTAATAATGGTAGTATAGTATTAATGACTATTGATTATAAAGATGAATGGAAAACTACTACTTGTATTTCTAAAACGATTGAAGAATTAAATAAATGTGCTGATGAATTTGATAGGGAATTAAAAGCAATAAAGGAATATATCTATAGTTTAAAAAGAGCGTCTAATAAACGACCTCCATTAATTGATGACTTTGATTTTGATAATAATAGTAAAGGCAAGAATAATGATAATGATCATAATGAAAAATTAATTGTTGATAAAGCAATTATTAAAATTAAAAAAGCAACCTTTATCTATGAAAAAGATGGCAAAAAAAATGAATTAGAATTAGATGAAAATACGAAAGTTACTATTCTTGATGATGGTGAAGTTGTTGATGGTTATGTAAAAATTAAATTAGAAAATGGACTTGAAGGTTATGTTAAAGCAGATAGTTTAGTAATGAAGTCTGAAACTCAATTTATATCAAAAGCTGTTATAAAAGATAATTTAACAAATGTAGTTAATTTAAAACTTGGTAAATCTGATAATAGTATGACTATTAGAAAAATAGAGCCTGGTGAGCAATTAGATGTAATAGGTATTGTTGAAGATAAGAAACTCATTAAAGTAAGAACATCCGATGGATTAGAAGGTTATATTTCTAAAGATTATCTACATGTTTATGTTAATGATGAGGTTGTGTGATTATGTTAAGAGTTATTAAATATAATTATATTGAAGACAAAGCAAAATATATAAATAGTAAAATAGAAGAATTAGAGGAAGCTTGTGATATTTTAAAAAAACATATTAATGATATAGCAATAAATTATTCTAGTTCTAATAGTGTTGTTTTACAAAAACAATATCTTACTAATCTAAATCGTTTGTATAAGTATATTAATGTTATAAAAGATTATACAAAATATTATCAAGAAATGGCGGCTTTTTATAAAGATTCTCATGATATAGCTTTAAAAGAAGTTACTGTTAATGAAGAATTAGAGGGAGAAGAACTATATGAATAGTATTATTTCTGTTAAAATAAATGATCTTCAAGACTTAATCACTAAATTAGATGCTGATAATAAAAGAATCCAAGAATTGATGAAAGATATTAACAAGAATTTTTTAGAAATAGATGAAGAAAAATGGAATTCTCCTGAAAAGAAGCAGATTGATGAAAATTTTATACCTTATATAATAAAAAAAGAAAGTAGTGTTAATAATAATTTTAATAAATGTTTAGATGACTTAATAAGTGTTAAAAACAAATATGAATCATTATATGATAGGAGGGATAGTTAATGGATTATTCTTATGAAGATTTCTATTCATCTTATAAAGATGTTCATAATAATGCAAAATATGCTTATGATAAAGCTTATGAAAAAGAAGTGTCAAAACATTTGATTGCAAACGCAGAGTATTTAAAAAATGTTATTACTAAATGTAAGATTAATCAGACTGGTGATAATGTTATTTATTCTTATAATAAAGCCTTAGATTCGATGATAAAAAAAATAGAAAAAATTAATAAATTTTCTAGAAGTTACTCTCAAGCTGAGTTAGCATATACTTATTTAAAAGAACAACTTGATATATTAAAAGTACAAGATGGCGAATTAAAAACTTTAATAGCAAATAAACCAAGTAATACTGATACAAAATATGTTATTAGTGGGACTGATCCTGTTGAATATGATAATAGTGCATATTCAAAAGATTTATCATCATGGCAAAATAGAGTAATAAATTTAAAAACTAAAAACAGTAATATGGCTTTAACGATTGCTGATTATCTCGATTATTTAGAAAAAGTAGATGCTTGTAATCCATTGGAAGGGGAGATTGGTATTTCAATTTCTCAAGCTAGAGGTGAAGTTATTCCTGATTCTTATCAATTTGAAGAAAATAAGCCAAAAAGTAATATTGAATTATTGCCTGATGAATATCAATTAACGGGAACGGAGTTAAAGATATTTTTAGATGCAAATAATATTCCTAATGCAGATTATGTAGCGGTTTATAGAAGAACGGTTGTAATAAATGGTATAAATATAAATACATATGCTGTTTATGATACCGACTGTAGTGAAAAAGAAAATGAAAATTTTAAAAATTATATTGAACGTAATTTATATTATGAAGGTAAAATAAACGGTGCAGTTTTATCAAGAATTTTTAATAGCGATGGTCCACCTTGTCTTATTTTTGAACAAACTTATCGATGTGATGGTGGTTCGTTATCTTCTGGTGAATTTAATGGGGCTGCATACTGTAATTCTGAAAATCGCAATATTGTTAATTTTTATCATGAAAGTAATGATGATTATTATTTTCAGAGTATTGTTCATGAAACAGGTCATGCTTTTGATTTTACATTAAGATATGAATCAACTGGAGAAAAGTGTTGTGGAATTACAGGTTATAAAGATTCTACTGTTGATGATAATGTGTCATCGCTTTATATATTAGATGCTAAAGGTTCTCCATATACATGGGATCGTATCATTAGAGATGAGGTTAATTATTTTGATTCTTCTCATGCTGACTATCCTTGTATGCTGGATTTTGATTCTGAAGAACAAGCTCGTGATTTTTTTAATAAAAGTTGTATTAATGGCAAAATGAGTAATTTAACACAAAGAAGTGATGGTAGATGGGTATTAGAGGTAAATTACGAAAACCCTGCATATTCAAGTGGTATAACTATTGATGGGGGTAGTTCTCCTTATGATGTTCATGATTATGTTAATGCTCCTCATGAATATTTTGCTGATGCCTTCCAAGCTTATTGGATAGGTGATGGTTCTAATACTGTAGAAGGTGGAATGTCACGTTTAGAATTTTTGTGTCCTGAAACGTATAAGGCATTAGATCGTTTGATACAATTAGAGATTAATAATCAGTCTGGAGGTGGAAAATAATGAATGGCGAAAATTTAAAAAGGGGTGTTGCTACGGTTCTTGTTGCATCAACTATTGCAAGTGGTGGTAGTAATGTAAAAGCAGAAACAACTGACCCTTTAAGAGAGAGTCAATTAGATCATTATAGAAGAGAATTTATATATCGTGAATATGTAAATGATGAAGATTTAAGTCTTTATAATGAAGGTTTTGTCAAATTCTATCGAGAAGGTAAAATGATTATTAATAATCAAGAATATAAAGTTTCTGATTTATATCTTGAATATGGTTTATCCAATGATGAATCTCAATTATTTTTAGTTTATTATTGTTTTCCACAAAAAGATCTTTTAACAGCTAAAGAAAAAGTAAACTTTAGAAGATCAGGTCTTATGGAATTTAGAAATGCATATATTTTCTATCAATTATATTTAACTTTTTCTAAAGATATTATTGATAATAAATTAGTTGTTTCTGATGAAAATTATGATGAGATTTTAAGTCTTGTTCAAAGTTTTGATGGCTCAATTCATATTGAAGTTCCAGAGTTATCATATGGTAGAGTAAAAGTAAAGTAATAAAAAAAAGTAGTTTTAACTACTTTTTCTTTGTATATAATTCTTTATTTTCTAAATCTGGTCCATTAAAGACTGGAAAATCAGATACACTTAATCTAGTAAGTATACTTTTATCAAATGTATATTCACGATAAACTTCTGTAACACAGTTTTCACTATCGAATAAATTAGTTATTGAATCTTGTTTATATTCAAAGAAGAATGGATAATCATTTATGATTTCTCTAAAATCGTCTGCTAGTGGACTCATTTCTGGTGGTATATATTCACCATTTTTTTTGACAATTCTATATCCATAAAATTGATGATGATTAATTCTAACTCTACCATCTACTCCACGATGTGTTGGATCTTCACTCCATCCACTATGATGATGTGTTTGTGTATGCGATTGAACATTTCCTTTGCTATCTGTTGTCGTATATGTAGAGTGTGTAGTGTAATGATAATGGAATGTTAAATAATCTTTACTATTATTTTTCATAACTTTATATAGATATCGCCAGTTATCTTTACCTTCAAATAGATTACCCTTTGCTTTAAAAAATAAGGCATCTTCATTTGTTATTTCTATATAATCGTTTTGCCTAGTATAATTTCCATATTCTTTTTGTTCTAAATCAATATATTTAACAATACCATTATTATTATTAATATATTTATGTACATGACGAGATGGTATTTCACAATCTGTTTTTTGTGAACAACCAGTTAATATAAAGGGAATGATTACAAGTGGTAAAACTTTTTTTGTTACATCTTTTATCTTAATTTTCATATGTACCCCCAATGGCAACATATTATATCATATTTAAGAAGAATAATCAATCTTGAAAGAAATCCCCAAATGTGATATTATATGTCACTCGTGAGGTTGTATATGGATGATCCTGGAAAAAAAGAAGAATTTTTAAAAAAATGGGAAGAATTTCAAGCGAAAGCTAGTGATATTGAAAATATTATTGGTAAACTTAATGTAGCTATCAATGTAGATGATTATTTAGATGAATTAAGAATTATTAAGTCTGAAATAAATATGGATAATACTATGAATACTGATTTAGTAACTGATTTATCTCTTGTAATTTCAAAATTAGATCAATTAAAAAACAAAATTGAGAAGGAAGCGTTACCTTTCTATCATATGTATTTATTACATAAAAATATTCGATTAAAGATTGATGAAAAAGAAAGTGGTATTAATGAAGCCATCGAAAATAGTAAAAAATTAATTGATTTATTAAATTCTATTGGATCTATTATCGCAGATAATAATAAGTTACATAACAGAAATGATTTAAATAGAATTTATGATTTTTGTTTAGAAGCTTTATATTTAGTTATTGTTAATGAACAAATATATGATAGAACAGATATAATTAATGAAATATTAAATAATGAAAATAATCGTATTATTAAAGAGAGATTAGTTAAATATTTAAGAGCTGACTTAGAAGATCTTAAAAAGAAAAAGGCTATTAATGAAGAACTTGAAAATATTAATGATGGTCTTAGTTATGATTCTTTAAGTATTAGTGTAATTGACGATATAATTGAGAATAAATATGCTTATAGAAAAGAAGAGTTTTATAGTCGAAAAGAAACTATGAAAGAAAATTTAAAGAAAAGAGTCGATACTTATCAAAAAGAACAAGATGATATGGAAATAAGTAGTCGTAATTTAATTGAATCAATAAAAAATATTAAATTATATCAAAGAATGACTCGAGCTAAATTATCATCTTTCGTTTTAGTTCCTATTCTTATAATTGGTATTGGTATTGGAAGTGGAATAGCTGTTTCTAATACAATTGATGAATATCGTACAATAACTAGAGTTGTTAATCCTAAAAATCAACAAATTGTAGAAGTAATTAGTGATAAATATGAAGAAAAAGAAAATACTTATACTTCAACAATTAAAGTTTATGAACCATGGAAAAAGAATAATGCTGGTTCTGGTTATATAAGAAATGTTACTGCATATGTTTCTGATCCTCAAACAGGATATGAATTAGGTGATAATCCAATAGAGAAGTATCATTATTTAGAAGCGAAAGATCAATTAGATAGTGAGGATAGTACTAAAGATTCTCTTGTTTTAGTAACAGAAACTATTCAAGATAAAAATGATTCAAGAAAGAGTAAGAAATTTATTTGGGTTTTCGCTATTGGCGCTACAGTTCTAGCTCTTATTATTGAAGCATTAATGTCTGCTGGTATGGATATGTATGATATTAGGTGTAAACTTAATGAATATAAAAAGGATTTAGAAACTAAGAAAACGGGTAAAAAGTTTTTAAAAGATAAAATAAATCATCATAATGCTAGTGGTAGTATCTTAAATAATGAAATAAGATTAAATTCTAATATATATCATTTTACTGAAGATGAAATTCCTTATGTTAAAGAAATGAAAAAAACTTGGTAATCCAAGTCTTTTTTTGTTCTAAAATAAACCTTTAACTTTATCTACAAGATTAGAAGCTTTATCTTTCATATCTTCACTTGTTAATTTGGCTTTAACACCATCAACAACTGCTTTGATTTTGTCATCTGGTAAATCAACTCCAATTACACTTTCAACAGCTTTAATTGGATCTTTTTTGAAGTTATTTCCAAAACTTTTATCATTTTTAATTTTGTTTATAATTTCTCCAATTTTCTTTTTAATATCTTCCATTTTTTCCTCCAACATTATTATACATCAAATTTATTGACTTTTTAAATGGTTTTTCATAATATAAACATATTGGAGAATTTATGGACGAAATTTTAAAAATCGTTTTGTTAAGAAATAGACAAAGAAAATTACTAACTAAGAATGATGTTAAAAGAATATGTGAAATAATTAAAGGTTATAATTGTTTTTATGATATTGATTCAATTAAATTTGAAAATGTTGATTCTACTGATTCAGGATGTGCTGGTATTTGTTCTAATGATGGTATTGTTTTTTATATGAAAGGTATTGAAAAAACAAACGATGAAACATATAAGAAGATTAGAGATATTTCAAATATAGATGGTTGTAAAGTAGATGTTTTAAACTTTTCATATTTATCAACTATTTTTCATGAATTTGCTCATGCAAGACAAAATAAAATAGTTTCAGAAGGAAAAGGATCGTTAGAAGAAAGAATATATAAAGTTTGTAATAAATTGGGAAAAATTAAAGGATTTTATAATAAGAATTATTCTATTTTTTTAGATGAAATAAATGCTTTTGCTAAAAGTGCTTTTGACACATATAATATATATGAAAAACTACCAAGAGAGTATTTAACTGATAATGATAAACGGGCATATCAAGTATATTCCCTTGAAGAAGCAACTAGATTTTATAGTATTAATAGTAAAGAAGAAATTATAACTAGTCCTGCTGAAAAGTTATTTGAGAGTGCTAATCGATATAATCTTTCTATTTATAATATTAATATTGATAGTTTTCGAAAGTTAATATATAGTGGGAAGAATTTATCATTATATAAAAAATTATTATTAGGTTTACCTCTAAGTTATAATGAGTATGCATACGTAAATTTAATGGATTATACTATAAGGGGTGGAGGTAATATTGATTTCATTAGAAAATTACAAAGAAAACTGTAAACTGAAAGTAAATAAATAAAAAGAAATTGAGTTAATATAATGATTCAATTTTTTTTATTAAAAATTGATATTATATAAATACTTAATTTGTTATAATAAATTTAGATAATTAATAATAAAAGAAGTATAAATAGGATATTTGCATTATTATTAATTAATTGATAAATTATTGTTGAAAGGAGCAGTTATGCTTGAAGTAAAAAATGTATATAAAGAATTTATACGAGTTAATAGAGATAAAACTAAAGAAAAGTTTTATGCAGATAATGATATTTCTTTTAATTTAGATAAAGGAATAACTCTTGGTATTCTAGGACCTAATGGTGCTGGTAAAACAACACTTTTACGTATGCTTGCAGGTATTATGGAACCTACTAGTGGAAGTATTACTTATAATGGGAGAAGTTTTAAAGATGATGAAATTGATTTAAAACGTGATATTGCTTATTTATCAGGTAATACTAAACTTTATCAATCATTTACTCCATATGAATTATTAATGTTATGTGGTGAATTTTATGATGTAGATGATGATACTTGTAAAAAAAGAATTAGTGAATTAAGTAAAAATCTTGAAATGGAAAGTTTTATTAATAAAAGAATTGGTACGTTATCGACAGGTCAACAACAAAGAGTTAATATTGCAAGATGTTTAATTCATAATCCTAGTTATTATATATTAGATGAAGCAACAAGTGGTCTTGATATTATCGCTGGTCAAATTATTCTAGACTTTATCAAAAGGGAAAGAGATAATGGAAAAAGTATAATTTATTCAACTCACTATATGGAAGAAGCTGAAAATATTTGTGATTATATTATAATGATTAATGAAGGTAAAATAATAATGACGGGTACAAGTGAAGAAATAAATCAAAAGATGAAGACAACTAATTTGCGTGATGCCTTTATGAAGTTAATTAAAGGAGAGAATCATGAATAAGATATTAATTGTATTAAAAAAAGAATTAAAAGAAACATTTAGAGATAAGAAGTCATTAATGATGATGATGGTAACACCAATAATTATTCCAATTTTTATTATTGTAATGGCTTTCTTATTTGAAAGTGAATCTACTGAATCAGTTAAAGATTTTAATAAAGTAGGTTTTAATTATGAGTTTAGTGAAAAAGAAAAAGAACTTGCTAAACAGTATTATATTGAGCCAATTGTTGAAGATGAACAAACTTTAAAAAAAGAATTTGAAGATGGAACTATCAAAATCTATATGATAAAAAAAGATAATGTTTATACACTTCATTATAAAAATAATACAAGTACAGCGTTATCATATCAATTAGTAACTTCAATGTATTCTGATTATAAGATTGAATTACAAAAAGAATATTTAACTAATTATGGTATTAATAGTGACGAAGTAATTGATATTATAGAATTTGAAGAAGAAATTCCTAATGAAGATAGTTTCATTGCAAATTATATGACAAAGATGATTTTTGTTTATATTGTTATGGCTATTACAATTGCAGCTATGTATCCAGCAACGGATGCTACAGCAGGTGAAAAAGAAAGAGGAACTTTGGAAACTTTGTTTACATTCCCAATTAAAAGTCGTGATATTATTGTTGGTAAATATTTATCTGTTGTTGTATGTTCGACTTTTACCGGATTACTAAGTTTGTTTTTATCAGAATTTGCCTTAATCTATATAGATAGAACTATTCCAATGATACATAATTATCATATTGTATTTTCTATTGGAACATTATTATTCTTGTCATTTGTAGTAATCTTAACATCATTATTAATTAGTGGTTTAACAATTACAATAGCAAGTCGCTCTAAATCATTTAAAGAGGCTCAAAGTGCGTTATCACCACTTAATATTATTGTTATGTTACCAGGTATGTATATAATGTTTACAGAAGTTAAAACGACATTTATTACATCAATTATTCCATTTGTTAATATTCATTTTATCTTTGATGATGTAATATCTGGAAAATATAATATGTTATATGTAATTTTAATGATTGTTTCAACAATTTTCTTTATTGCTTTAATCTTATCTTTAATTATTAAACAATATAAAAAAGAAAAAACATTATTTGGATAAAATTAAAGAACATATATAATAAAAAATCTATTCAATAATGGATAGATTTTTTTATTTTAAATAGGGGTTAATAATATATATAAAATATATGTTATAATTGTATAGAAGAGGAAAAAATGGAAATAAAAAAATTTAATCTTAGTACTGATTTATCTAAACTTGAAAAATATTTAAGAGATCAATATTTGGAAAATAAAAATATGACTTCATGGTTACCAGAGAGGTTACATGATTTAATTTTTAGAATGGATACCCAATATGCAAATGCTGGTCGTTTAAAATCAAGTGATTATATTTTTATATGGGAAGATAATAATGAAATAGTAGGATGCATTTTACCTGATGGAGATGCCATATATATGAGTATTAAAAATGGTTATGAAAATCTATATAAATCAATAGTAAATTATGCAGAAAAGAATTGTAAACCATTGTTTAAAAAAGAAGAAGATGGCTCAATTGACTTTTTAGTAATTGCTAATGATAGTTTAAAATATCGAAAAGAATATTTAGAACAAAATGGATATACAAGACAACAAGAAAAGGATTATGATAATTTTGTATATCCTCAAAAAATAAATGTATCTATTGATTTACCAGAAGGATATAAATTAGTTTATGGTGATGAATATACTAATGAAGAAAATAAGTCTTCGGCTTGCAATTTGGGTTTTCATCCAGAGTTAGAAGATCCTAATTATAGAATTGATATGAGTTCATATAATTCTAGAAAAAAATCTCCAATGTATAAAGATAGTTTTGAATGTTTGATAATAGATGAAAATGCAAAAGAGCAAAATAATGTATGTTCATATTGTTTTGTTTATGTAGATAAGTCTTCCAAAACAGCTTTTATTGAACCTGTAAGTACAAGAGAAAAATATCGACATAAAGGTATTGGTACGGCAATGATGCATGGTGTTATGTTAAAATGCAAAGAATTAGGTGTTGAAAAATGTTATGTAAATTCTTATGATTGGCGAAGAAAATTTTATAATGCATCTGGTTTTACAACAGAAGATACAATAGGATTTTATCATAAGAAAATATAATACTAAGATTTGGATAGATATGTGATTGGAGGATAATATGCCAGTAGAATTACTAAATGAATTTATTGATAAGAATTGTACAATAACCTTAATGGGTGATAAAAATATACAATATATGGGTGTTGTTATAACAATTGAAGGATATTGGATAAAGATAAAAGAAGATGAAAGCATAAGAGTTATTAATGGTGTAATGATTCAGGATATAAAAATAAATTAATGTAATATTAAGATAATAGGGGAGTTGGAAAAATTCTCCTCTTTTTATGTTAAAATATAATTAATAAGTGAATTAAACCAATAGTGTGTGTTAATTATTAATTAGAAATGATAATATCTTTTTTGAGGAAGTGAGAAAATGGATCAAAATAAAAGTGGTAAATTTATTGCTAAATTAAGAAAAGAAAAAAATATGACTCAACAAGAACTCGCTGAGAAAATGGATGTTAGTATTAATGCAGTTAGTAAATGGGAAAGAGGTTTGAGTTTCCCTGATGTATCATTATATAAAAAACTTTGTAAAGAATTAGATATAAATATCGAAGAACTAATTAATGGAGAAAAAGACAAGAGTGAAGAAGCCAAAGAAAAAGCTATTATTTCTACAATTAATGAAACTAATAAGATAAAAAAGAATTATAAAAAATTATTAATTAGTTTATTAACAATCTTTGTTATTATAGTTTGTGGATTAATTTATTATAATAAAAATTTAAAAGTTAATTTAGTTAATGATTCTGATTATTTATATGATGAAGTAATTAATTTTATAAAAGAAAAAGAATTTAGGGAAAATCCTGATTCTAAAGAAAAAGATTTTAATGTTTTTTATAGTTATCATCCTTTTGGTATTGAAAAAAAGAATAATTATAAATATGTATATTTATGGATTTATGAACAAAGTTATTATATTGAAAGAGAAGAATATGGAAGTGGACTTGCAATATCTTCTGGAAAATCTATGCCAATTAAAGCAATATTTAAAGATAATAAATTACAAGATATAATATATCCTAAAGATGGTAATGAGTATGTTTCTTCAATAAAAGAAATGTTTCCTGGTATAATCGAATATCAAGTTTTGAATTTCGATAAAGAAAAAAATATTAGTAAGTTATTTAACGAAGTACAGCAAAAAAAGAATATATACTATGATTATTTAAATTTAGATATGAGTAAAATAACAATTGATGATTTAGTATATGAAGATTTAATTTTTACAGTTGAGAAGAAAAATAGTAAATGTGATATACCTGTTCTATTAAATATTTATAAGAATAATAAATATAAATTATTTACTGAATATAAATCATGTAGACCAGGAATAGCTTGTACTTCGATGTTACAATATGTAAAATCAATTGAAGGAAAATATAATTATGATGTTATTGAAATAATAAGACATAGTGTTGATGCAAATCTTTTTCAATATACGAATGATAATTTACCAGAATATATGATTTATTCAGGGAAAGGACATGAATTTATTACTGATCAAGATAATAAATATCTAAAAGAATTATTAAAATCTATAAATGTTGATTTAACTCAATGTGCTAAACCAATTTATGAAGATTAAAAAAGTTGGAATATTAAGATTAATTTAATCAAAAAAATAAAATAAAAATAGTGACCTATTTAATAGAAAAAGATAGATCACTATTTTCAGTTTAAATGAATTATATGGATGAATTAATAATCTTTTTTATTGCGTAAAAATATAATATAATGAACATATGGAAGTGAAGTTATGAATGTTAAAAAAATATATTTTGATATGGATGGTGTCTTAGCCGATTTTGATAGAGGAGTAGTTGAACTTGCTAAAACTAAGCCATGTGATCAATTACATACTACTCAAGAAGAAGATAAAAGATTATGGGATGCTATTAGAAAAGTAGATCACTTTTATGACAAATTAGAATTAATTAATGATGCTAAAGAATTATTTGATTTAGTCTATAATAAATATCAAGATAAATGCGAGATCTTAACAGGTATTCCAAAACCTCATAAAAATATATTAAATGCTGGAGTTGATAAAATATCATGGATGCATCGAAAGTTATCTAAAGATATCATAGTTAATATTGTTTATAAAGAACAAAAGAAAGACTTTTGTACAGGACCTGATTGTATTTTAATAGATGATTTGGAAACAAATATTAAGTCTTGGAATGAAATGGGTGGAACTGGTATTTTATTTCATAATGCTAAAGATACTATTAATGAACTTAAAAAGATTAATGTTCTATAAAAAAAGGGAAAAATTATTTTTCTCTTTTTGTTTATATTTTTTCTGGTATTAATTTATCAATGTATGATAATATTTCTTCTTTAGTATATTTTTCTTTTTCTGTTAACCATGATATACC
>Ga0247611_10001826_pt1 | contig 36816 bp, 24 predicted proteins | sample 177DNAGHGhighgp2_FD_192422 | JGI IMG/M metagenome (GOLD analysis project Ga0247611, IMG submission 192422) | Sheep rumen microbial communities from Palmerston North, Manawatu-Wanganui, New Zealand - 1770 DNA GHGhigh gp2 | ecosystem: Host-associated > Mammals > Digestive system > Stomach > Rumen... | reverse complement strand
GCAGAACAAAGGCTTCGGATTTGGACTGATGAATTGTAAGGGCATCATCGATAAATACAAGAAAACCAATCAGCTTTTCTCTGTCTGTACGTTCAACATTGAGAGTGAGTTGGGCAAGGGAAGCCGCTTCTATTTCCGTTTGCCGAAGGGAGTGATGAAAGCCTTTGCCGTTTGTCTGCTGATGCTTCCTTTCTTCCAACCAGTTCAGCTTCAGGCGCAAACACCATACGTAGCCGATACTACGATTGTTGCAAAGATGCGTCTGTCGAAACAGCAGCAGGTAGCCAAAGAAAAAGAGTATGAGTCGTTGAAACAGGCAAATGCAGCCCGTCAGACCTTCATCATCATTGCAATCATGCTGTTGATCGTGGGATTTGTGGTATTTCTCGTCATCTATTATCGGGTTCACATGTTGCCGATATTCAACATGCGTCAGTTGATGCAGTTCAACAAACGCTTGTTCGAGACACAGAATCCTGATTTGTTGGATTTGACCTTTAAAGGAGTGAACGACATCAAGGCGGTTGACGGTATTGCGTTGGGTGTGATGCAAAACGAGGAGGCACAGTTGATGATTCGCATGAGTCAAGACTGTCCAATGCCAGAAGCGGTGGAGACGATTGCTCAGCATAGTTTTGTGACCGAGAAAGAGATGATCATGAACGATGGGTTGTTGCGAACCTATCTCCTGAAACTCCCTGAGAATGCCTCACAGGATGAAGAGGGAAAAAATACTAATGGAAATGCTGCAGTAGGAGTTCTGGCAATAGTGTTCCATAACGCCTCGTTATCGACTCACGACGAGATGATTATCCGTCTGATGGCAGAACATCTTGCCAAGTATGTGTATTTCTCCGACACGAAGGTGGAATATCAGAAGGTGGAACTGCAACTGAAAGAAGATGAACAGTTGAGGGCAGAGAAAGAAGAGAATACCATACATATCCAGAATATGGTGCTCGACAATTGTCTGTCAGCCATCAAGCACGAAACGATGTATTACCCGAACCGCATCCGTCAGTTGCTTGACACCTCGAAACAACAACAGACGATGACCGATGAAGAGAATATCGCTCAACTGTCCGAGCTCATCAATTATTATAAAGAGGTGTTCACCGTACTCAGTTCGTGTGCTGCCCGACAACTGGATAATGTGATGTTCAAACGCAAGACGATTCCTGTCAGTCAGTTGGCACAATATGCCGAGAAGAGCATGAAGCGTTTGGCACGAAAGCTGGATGTGGATATAGATTTTACGGTTGATAAAGATACACAACTGAAAGTCATAGGAGATCAGCAGATGCTGGAGTATCTGATTGACAATTTGTTTGCAGCAGCATTGTACAACAAGCAGGACCGACCTATCAGTCTTTCGTTCGATCGGTATGGGGAGTTTGTGAGGATGACGTTCAAGGACGAGGAAGTACAGAAGTCGGAAGACGAATTGACGCATCTGTTCTATCCAGAGCATCTGCAGTATGACGAAGAGGCAGATAAACTGATAGGGGTTGAATATCTCGTGTGTCGGCAGATTGTACGTGAGCACGATGAGTATGGAGGTCGACGTGGATGCCGCATTATCGCCTCGCCATGTGGAAAGGGATATAAAATGGAAATCATGATAAATGGGTTTTAGGGAAAAGAAATGTAATATATAAACATATAAGGTATGAATAATTTTAATGTAATTATCGTAGAGGACGTGATGTTGGAACTCCGAGGAACGGTTGAGATTTTCCGTAATGAGATTCCAGAAGCAAACATCATTGGTACAGCCCAAAACGAGGAAGAGTTTTGGAATCTAATGGCAGAAAACACTCCCGAGTTGGTTTTGCTTGATTTGGGACTAGGTGGCTCTACTACTGTAGGTATTGACATCTGTCGGAAACTGAGAGAAAAGCAAATACCAACCAAGGTTTTGATTTTTACGGGCGAGGTCTTGAATGAAAAGTTGTGGGTAGATGCCCTCGATGCAGGAGCCGATGGTATCATTCTCAAGAGTGGCGAACTCCTCACTCCTGGTGATGTGCAGAGTGTGTTGAATGGCAAACGTTATGTGTTCAATCAGCCTATACTCAAGAAACTTGTCAAGCGTTTCCGTCGTTCTGTTCTGAACGAATATCGTCGTCAGGAGGCATTTGTGAAATATGATATAGATGAATATGATGAGATATTCTTGCGCCACTTGGCATTAGGATATACGAAAGACATGATTGCCAACTTGCGTAGCATGCCTTTTGGTACGAAATCGCTCGAGAAGCGTCAGGCTGAACTCATCAGTCGTCTGTTTCCGAATGGAGAGAGCGAGCGTATCAATGTGCCACGACTCGTAACACGTGCGTTTGAATTAAGAATACTCGACGTAGATAACTTGGAACCTGATGAAGAATAACCGCATTGTCAATTGGATGCCTATCGGACTCTTGGGTTTGATATTGTTGCATGCCATCATCTCATGGATAGGAAATATCTATGGGTGGGGGTTGAACAACCTGTTCAGTCAGGCTGGCATCCGTTGGACGGTTGCGAACTTCATTCCGAATATCTCTCAGGCTCCTTTTGCGGAAATCATGTTGGGACTAATCGCCATTGGGGTGGCAACAGAGTCGGGCATCTTTAGCGCTTTTGGCAAGAATGCATCATTGAAACAACAACGAGCACTTTCTTTAGCTATGCTGGTACTTGTTTTGCTTGTTATCATTCAGGCAAGTATGGTGCTGATTCCTAATGCCATTTTGCTCAGTCCTTTTGGCACTATTGCTGATTCACCGTTCTCACAGGGATTCTACGGCATCTTATGCGTCACAGCCATTATTGTAAGTAACGTGTATGGCCTTTCGTCTGGACGGTTCTTTAGCCTGAACGACACCATCAAGGCACACGTCTCCCTCATGACAAAATGTCTGCCGTGTTTCCTTTCGACAATCCTGACCGCTGTACTGATGGGAGCTGTGGCTTATTCTCATTTGATGGATGTGTTCTCTCTGACATTCGCGCTCTTCTCTTGGGTGTTGTATTTGCTACCATTCGTAGCACAGTTGATCCAGATTCTGAGATCATAGCCTTTATTGATTATCATGAATACCAAAATAGACTTTTTAACTAATTATCACACAACGATGAAAAAACTACATTTAATCTTATGCGGGATAGCAAGTCTTTGTATAGCACTTCCCGTAGCTGCTTCTTCAATCCAATCACCAAACAACTATGAAGTAACAAAAGCGAAGAAACGTATTATCAAGAAAGTTGCATCTATTGCAGTCGATTGTCCTCAGGGTACTGCTCCACGATTGCCATGGCAGGTGTGGGTCACCTATAGTGACGGCACAGGTGAGTGGCGACAGACCAAATGGCTCAATTCTGCACTCGACAAAGAGAAGGAGCAGGCTGCATATCCTGTTGGCAAGCAATACGTGGTTGACGGAGTTATTACAGGTGATAACTCATCAGAGAATGGTTATCCCATTACAGCATCTGTCACTGTCGTAGCCTCAACGTGGAAGGTTCCTTCAAACAAACCTATCGCTGAGCCGCTTCCACTCAACCAAGTGAAGATAACGGGCGATAATCGTCTTACATCGAATCGCGAACTTGATATCAAGCAACTCCTTTCCCTCGATGTCACTCAACAGCTTTATAACTATCGTGACACATACGGGCTTCCCACGGAAGGCTACCGTCGTAGCAACGGTTGGGATTCGCCTGAGACGAAACTGAAAGGACACGGGTCGGGGCACTACATGTCGGCGATGGCTTTTGCTTACGCGAGCACTACAAATCCTTCCCAGAAAGCGCAACTCAAGGCAAATATCAAACGGATGGTGGACGAACTGCGTATGTGTCAGGAGCGTACATTCGTATGGAGTGATTCGTTGGGACGTTATTTCGAGGCTCGCGACTATGCTCCCGAAGAACAGTTGAAACAGATGAAAGGAACATGGGCAGCGTTCAACGAGTACAAGAAAGACTATAAACACTATGGATACGGCTATATTAATGCCATTCCTGCGGCTCATCCTGCTCTTATTGAGTGCTATCGGGCCTATAACAATGAGAATTGGGTGTGGGCACCTTATTATTCTATACATAAGCAACTTGCAGGTCTGATTGATATCGCAAACAATATTGATGATAAAGAAATAGCAGACAAGGCTTTCCTTATTGCGAAGGATATGGGCCTATGGGTTTGGAACCGTATGCACTATCGCACCTATGTGGAGACCGAGGGAGATAAGGCTAAATTGCAAGCACGTCCAGGCAACCGTTATGAGATGTGGAACATGTACATAGCCGGAGAAGTGGGTGGTATGCAAGAATCACTTTCACGACTGTCTGAGATGGCAACAGACCCTCAAGAGAAGGCTCGTCTGCTTGAAGCAGCCAACTGTTTCGATGCGCCTGCTTTCTATAAGCCGCTCTCAAACAATATCGACGATATCCGTACTCGTCATGCTAACCAGCACATACCGATGATTACGGGTGCTTTGCGTTCGTATCGTATGAACGACAATCCATACTATTACAACATCGCTCTCAATTTCTGGAACTTGGTTCAAGGGCGCTATGCTTATGCGATGGGTGGAGTTGGAAATGGAGAGATGTTCCGTCAGCCTTATACCCAGATGCTCAGTATGAACACGCATGTAACACGAGGATGGGGTAGGGATGCCAAACCTGTACCCGATCCAGATATCAACGAGACATGTTGTGCTTACAACCTCGCAAAACTGACGAAGGATCTCAACTGCTTCGATCCCGACGATGCTCGCTATATGGATTATTATGAGCGTGTATTGTATAATCAAATCGTGGGCTCTGTAAATGCAGATCACTATGCTACATGCTATCAGTATGCCGTCGGAATGAATGCAACGAAACCTTTCGGAAACGAAACGCCTCAATCGACTTGTTGCGGAGGAACAGGTGTGGAGAATCATGTAAAGTATCAGGAAGCAGCATACTTCATCAATGACAATACCATTTGGGTAGGACTCTACATGCCTACACTTGCCAATTGGTCGCAGAAAGGTGTTGTAATCGAACAAGATTGTCTGTGGCCAGCAGAGAAGTCTACGATTAAGATAAAGAGCGGCAAGGCAAGGTTTGCCATGAAGTTACGTGTTCCATATTGGGCAACAGAGGGATTCAATGTGAAACTCAACGGAAAGTCGCTTGCGAAGAAGTATCAGCCTTGTTCTTATTTTGAAATACCTGAGCGCCAATGGAACGAAGGCGATGTGGTTGAGGTCGTTATGCCGTTCACTAAACACATCAATTGGGGACCTGACAAGATGGAACTTGCTGCTACGACTGATAACCCTCAGCAGACATTCACTCCTATGTGGATAGGTACAGTCATGTATGGTCCGCTCGTGATGACAACCGAAGATGTGAAATCGTGGAACGAAGCCGACTTTACACTTAGTTCTGATTTAAGCGAGATTCAACTCAAGGGAGCACAGTCAGGAACAGGAAAGGATGCAAATCTTTATACCTTGACGCTGAATGGTAAGCTGTTTGTGCCCGACTACTACGAAACTCATCGCTCAACCCATTATCTTCGTCTCAATGTGAGTGCGGATAATGGTGGAAAGACAAAGGCAGGTAAGCTTGATCGTTCTACACTCGAAGCTGCCATCAAGATAGCAACTAATCGTAAGACAGAGCAGGAGAAGTGGAATGCTTTGACAGTAAAGGTACCTGCACATGCGCCTTGGGCACCTTATGGTTATGCTCGATTAATGGAACAGTTGCGTAATGCAGAAGCTGTTAATGCGAAAGATGCAAAGTCACTTTCTCAAACAGAAATCAATGCTGCAGCTACTTCGCTCAATATGGTTATCAACACGATGCGTCCAGGCAACCTTGCTGAACCAGAAGACCTGAATACTTTACAGAGCCTGCTGACCGAAATCAAGGAAATCCGTAATAAGACAACCGAACTTCGTGAGGCTATCGACTATGCTGATATGGTTGTTGGTTATGTAAATGGAGGAAGCGGAACGAAAGATATGATTGAAAAAGCATTGTCTCAACTTCAAGAAGCTCGTAAGACCTTGAAGTAACAACCGCTTAGCACTTTTGCGATAATTTAGGGATTTTAAGAAGTTTTAAGGAATCGAGGAGGTGTAGTCGACACCCCCTCGATTTTGAACTTAAAATGCAAAATCGGGGCTTTTTCGCACGAATTTCGGCATCTTGACATTTTTTAACTCCTAAAATTTTGTTCTAGTCGTAATTATTCCTTACCTTTGTAAAGTAATCAAAGCATTACACAGATTGTAAATCGTAAAATTGCTAAATAGAAAATTAAAATGGTGGATCAGCAAGACAGAATTATTAAAGTTGACATCAACGAAACGATGAAGTCTTCGTATATCGACTATTCTATGTCGGTTATTGTGGCTCGTGCGTTGCCTGATGTCAGAGATGGTTTCAAACCTGTTCATCGTCGTATTCTTTTCGATATGATGGAACAGGGTATTACTTCGGATAAAGCAACAAAGAAGAGCGCACGTATTGTGGGTGATGTGCTTGGTAAGTATCACCCTCATGGTGACTCATCAGTATATGGCGCATTGGTTCGTCTGGCTCAGCCTTGGGCAATGCGTTATACTCTTGTGGACGGACAAGGTAACTTTGGCTCAGTCGATGGTGATGGTGCCGCAGCAATGCGTTATACTGAGGCTCGATTGACGAAATTGGGCGAGGTGATGATGGACGACCTCTATAAAGATACAGTTGACTTCCAGAATACTTACGATGATTCGAACACAGAGCCAACCGTTCTCTCAACGAAGATTCCAAACCTGCTCGTAAATGGTGCGACAGGTATTGCTGTCGGTATGGCAACCAACATTCCAACCCATAACCTGGGAGAGGTGATTGATGGCTGTGTGGCTTATATCGATAATCCTGACATCGATACTGACGGATTGATGCAGCATATCAAAGGTCCAGACTTCCCGACAGGAGGTATCATCTGCGGTATTGATGGTATTAAGGAAGCTTACGAGACAGGGCGTGGACGTATTGTGATACGTTCGAAGACTGATTTCGAGACCGATGGTCAGCATGAGAAGATCATCGTGAACGAAATACCTTATAATGTCAATAAGTCAGAACTCATTAAGCGTATTGCCGACCTTGTCAACGAGAAGAAGATAGAGGGAATCAGCAACGTGAACGACGAATCCGACCGTGAGGGTATGCGTATCGTGATTGACTTGAAACGTGATGCCAATTCAAATGTTGTGTTGAACAAGTTGTACAAGATGACAGAATTGCAGAGCAGTTTCAGTGTCAACTGTATCGCAATCGTACGCAAACGTCCGAAGACGCTGACGCTGAAAGACTGCATCAAGGAATTCGTGGATCATCGTCATGAGGTCACCATCCGCCGTACGAAGTTCGACAAGAAGAAGGCCGAGGAGCGTGCTCATCTGTTACAGGCACTCATCATTGCCAGCGATAATATCGACGAAGTGGTACAGATCATCAAGTCGTCGAAGACTCCTCAGGAAGCACAAACTCGCTTGATGGAGCGTTTCGGATTTGATGAAGCACAGGCAAAATATGTAGTTGACATGCGTCTGAGTCAGTTGACAGGTCTCCAGCAGGAGAAGCTGCATGCTGAGTACGAAGACTTGCTGAAACTCATCGAATACCTGCAGCAGATTCTTGACGATCCAGAACTCTGTAAGAAGGTAATGAAGGATGAGCTGATTGAAGTAAAGGAGAAATACGGTGACGAGCGTAAGACCATTATCGATCCTCGTGGAAGCCAGAACTTCAACCCAGAGGACTTCTATGCTGACGATGCTTGCGTAGTCACTATCTCGCATCTTGGATACATCAAGCGTACACCGCTCACAGAGTTCCGTACACAGGCACGAGGCGGCGTAGGCAGCAAGGGAGGAAGCGCACGCGATACCGACTTCATTGAGCACATCTACCCAGCAACAGGACATAACACCATGATGTTCTTCACGCAGAAGGGACGTTGCTACTGGATGAAAGTCTACGACATTCCAGAGGGAGGAAAGACCTTCAAGGGACGTGCTGTTCAGAACATGCTCAACATCGATTCAGATGATAAGGCTACAGCGTTCATCTGCATCAAGAATATCAATGATCAGGAATTTGTGGACAACCACAACCTGATGTTCTGTACGAAGTTGGGTACGGTGAAGAAGACGGCATTTGCTAACTATGCGCGTCCACGTTCAACAGGTATCATCGCTATCAACCTTAACGAAGGCGACATCGTGAAGGACGTTCTCCTTACCAGCGGAACAGACGAAATCATGATTGCAAGTCGCGACGGACGTGCTATTCGATTCGTAGAGAATACCGTACGTGTTATGGGACGTGGTGCTACAGGTGTACGTGCTCTGAAACTCAATGGAGCAGACGACGAAATCGTAGGAATGATTTCTCTGCACAAGCCAGAAGGAGTGAGCGAAGAAGAGATGATTAATGACCCAACGATGCCTACTGTACTTGTTGTCAGCGAGAACGGATACGGCAAACGTAGCTCAATCTTCGACTATCGTATCACTAACCGAAACGGAAAGGGAATCAAGACACTCAACATCACAGAAAAAACTGGCAAGCTTATTGCTATTAAGAGTGTAACAGACGATGACGACCTGATGATTATCAACAAGAGCGGAATCGCTATTCGTCTGGCATTGAAGACCGTACGCATTCAGGGACGTAACACTCAGGGTGTGACACTCATCAATCTGAAGAAGCGCAACGATGCTATCTCAAGTGTATGCAAGGTCGAACATGAAGAGGTTGAAGACGATGAGAATGTACCCGATGCTGACGGACAGACAAACATGACTTACAAGGATAATCCGGAAACGGAGGAAACCAATAACGAGACTAATCAAGAATAAGTTAAACCAATTAAATTGAATAGGTATGAAAAAAGTATTATTCATCTGCGCATTGTTGACAGCTAGTTCAACTCTGTTTGCACAAAAGTATGCGGTGACTGATGCTAATAACACGCTCACTGAGGCCTGTCGTGACTCACGTAATATCGATTACAAACTTGTCAATAAAGCGTGGGCAGATATTCAGGAGTGTATGGTTAACGAAAAGAGCAAGGACTATCACGACACCTGGAGAGTTGCTGCGAAGATCAGGAATATCCTTACTTACAAAATCTACCAGGACGGTCAGGCGAATGGCCTTGATACACTTAAGTACTTTAACGGATTGGGCGACATCCTTCAGTACTACTCTACGTATGAGAAGTGTATGACTACTCCAAACGAAAAAGGCAAACTACCTGTAAGAGAGAGTGATTATAAGGATTTGCACAAAGAAGCACAGACAGAAGCTTTCTCGCTTCGTGGAAATGTGCTCTCTGGAGCTTGTGCAATCGTACACTCACATCCTAAGGATGCCATTAAGTTACTCGACATCTATCTTGGTACATTCGACGATCCTTTGTATAAGGAACTCAATCTCAACGAGCGCGACACTTTGAAAGAGAGTGCATATCTCTATTATGGTATGGCTCTCAAGACTCAGGCAACCACTTGGGAAGACACTCTGAAATACCTTTCATGGTATGAGAAAGTGCTGAAATCACCTGCTTATGGAACTTACACTTGCGTCGAGCTGATGAACACATACAAGGATCATGGTGACATGCAGAACTGGGAGAAATATTGCCGTTATGCAGCTGAGAACTTCCACGATGTACAGTTCCCTAAGTTGCTCGTACAGGAAAAAGTTCGTGAGAACAAAGACGATGAAGCGATGAAGTTGTGTGAAGAGATGGCAAAACTTTATCCTGACGAAATCTATTTCGTAGAGACAAGAGCCTTGATGACATTCAATGACAAGAAGTACACTGAAGCTATCGATTTGTTTAAGCGACTCATTGAAATCGACCCAACTTATGCACGTGCTTGGACATCACTCGGCACTTGCTACTATCAGATTGCAATGGAAAACAAGAACAACATCCCAGAGTGTAAGAAATGGCTCAACGAAGCAATTCCATGCTATAAGAAATCTGAGGAAAACGAACCCGATCAACCTGTGCTGTGGGGTAACTACCTCTATCGTTGCTATCATGCATTGCAGGATAGTGCTAACGAGAAAAAGTATGCAAAATACAAGGATGCTGACTAACGACCGATACATCTTAGGCATGCTTTAGCGTTTACCCAGAAGGGGTGACACAATATACAGACGGGGGTGAAAGCCCTCGTCTGTTGTTTTGGTATAGCTCTCGGTTCTTAGCTCATACGCCCAAACGGGAAGAAATAGGACTTAGCTCATACGCCCCAACGGGGCGGGATAATACAGGATATGGCGAGAGCCCTATTTCATGTAAAACCTATCCACACAAAGCGCTGTAGGGGCGAAATAACACCTTGCCATTATTGCCCGATAGTGGTGGGTTATTGACGGATAAGGGAAGGTTATCAACAGCTATTTCATACGCAATATGACGGCTGAAAATCGAGATAGTAGGAAAGTAGGAAAGTAGGAAAGTGGACATTAGTCATTTTGGAGGTGCGATTTTCAGTCGAGAAAGGCAGAAGAGAGACATTATAAGTAGCGGTTTTTTTAATAATAATATAATTATTATTATTAATTATAATATATACCATATTATTTATCTATATTATTTATCTATATTATCTATCTATATTATCTATAATTACCATTATTATCTTATATTATATTTTATTATTCATTACTTCTTATTATTCATTTCTCATTATAAAAACCCTCATGTCCACTTTCCTACTTTCCTACTTTCCTACTTTCTTACTTTCTTAATATTTCTCAATAAAACGTTTGGCGGTTTCAAATAAATGCTGTATCTCTGCCATCGGTTCGGAAGGAATCTGGGTACATGAGGCTTTTACTTATTCAAAGGACATCCTTGAAGTTTGGGCTGAATGGATTTCCCTCTAAAAATGATTGCCAAAGAAATAGCAACCGAAATCAGGAAAAGCTAGTACTCAAAAATAAAAGGAGGTCCGCTTCACACGAAGCAGGCCTCCCGCCAATTAGGTAATTATTCAATTTTAGGCTAGTATACTATTCATTCCTTTAGGAATTAATATGTGACTTAGAATCGTCCGCCACCTGGCATTCCTGCTGGACGTCCACCGCCTGCTGGCATTCCTGCACCACCTGCTGGCATTGCTGGAGCTCCAGCCATAGGCATGTTAGCTTGACGAGCTGCACGCTGCTGACGCAATTCACGACGTCCTGATGCACTTCCGAAGAAGTTGAAGCGGTAGATGAAGTGTGCCATTACGTAGCTGTTGATTGTCTGCGTCCAAGTATCTGTACGACCGTTTGCGCTGATGCTGCGGTTGAAGTTCTTGCGGTTGTTCAAGATATCGTATGCCTGGAGGCTGATGGTTGCTGCACGTCCCTTGAGGAAGCGGTAGCTTACCTGTGCATTCCATACCAACTCGTTAGAGTTTGCTTCCTTTGAAGCGTAACCACGACGGCTGCTCATGCTGATGTTGGTTGAATAACCCCATCCGTTGTTGAAGTTACCGTTAGATTCTACTCCATAGCTGAAGTTGAATGTGTTAGGACTGTTCACTTCCATGTATTTGTTCTTCTGATGAGTGTAGCTGAAGTTTCCGTTAACGCGGATGTCCCAATAGTCTTGACGGTAGTTGATGCTGATATTCTCGCCCAGTGTGAGGTTGTTGGTTTGGTTCTTCAAGTCGTCATACTGGAAGATAGGTCTGTTCTGCTCGTTGTAACCGATGATGATTGCGTTTCCGTTTGCATCCTTAGCTTGACGAGAGAGGTAGCTTACGTTGTTGTTGTAGCTTGCACGTGTGCTGGTGTTCAACATGAGTCGCTCGTTAGAGAAGAGTGGGGTGTTGAATCCGAAGTTCACACTTGTGTTCCAGTTACCGCTGATGTTCATAGGCATTGTGACTGAGTTACCTGTCTGTGCATCATACTGTGTACGGCTACTTACGTTGTTAGATGTCATGCTGAACGATGCGTTCACGTTGTAGCTCTGCATGGTAGCGGTTACGTAGTTGTTCCAACCGAGTGAGAAGTTGTGGTTGAATGAGTTCTTCAACTCTGGGTTACCCATGCGGATGTTCATTGGGTTACTGTCATCCACGATGTTGATCATGTCCGTGATACTTGGCTGATTCATGTTCATACGGTATGAGAAGTTCAGCTGGTTCTGACGGTTGAATCTGTAACGGAACTGGAGTGAAGGAGAAATGCGGAAGAAGTGACGAGTTGTATCGATAGGTACACCCATGTAGTTCTGCTCCAAGTGCTGGCTCTGTGGAACCATCTGTACACCGATTGATGAGGTGATGAAGTTAGAGTTCCAACGAACCTGAAGGTTGATGTTGTGGTTGGTATCCACATTCTTGTTGTGGTTGGTCAGGTCGTCGCTCAGGTAAAGCTCTTGGTCGCCATTCAGATACCAGTCAGGAAGCATACCGAGATTCTCCAACAATGAGTCACCGAGAGTTGCCCACTGAGTTGACTGCTGAATCTTAGATATCTCTGTCTTTTGAGTTCTTGGGTTGTAGTTGGATACTGTGATGAAATCTCCATTTGCATCCTTCACATAGCGGTTGATCAGGTCGTATGTGTCGCTCATGTTCTTGCGATAGTTGTAGCTGAAGCTATAGCTTGTCTGCAGGATGAGGTTTGTTGCGATAGGTTCGCTGTATGTGAATCCTGCGCTGAAGCTTCTGTTCGTAGTTGGTGACAGACGGTAGCGGAACTGCGGGCGTACACTGTCTTGTCCAGTCACCGTACTCTTAACCTGATAGTATGTAGCATTCGATACGTTGAAGTTGCTTCCGTCGCTTGTGTTCCAGTTGAAGCTTCCGTTGAACGAGAGGTTACGGTTACGAGTCTTGAAACGACGGCTTACGGTCATGTTTGCACTGATCTGCTTGTTGTCGCTGAATGACAGTGAGTTCGACCTGTTGCGGTTCGTACGAATTGAATTAGGAATCAGGTTATCCTGTTCGAATTCGTTTTCAATACCTGGGATTGAATATGGATCGGCATTGAATTGGTTGTTGAGACCTTCACTGGTTGAGAATGAGTTACCGAATCCAAATACAGGACGGATAAGCATTGTTGTGAGTGAGTCGAGCTGCAACTCGATACGGAACTCAGCATTTGCATTATCGCTGTGGTTACGGCTATCGCTCAGACGGTTTGAGTAAGTGGTAATCTTGTTACCTGTTACGTTATCCATACGATAGTTCTCAGAAGATGACTTGCTGGTGTTCTCGCTCTTGCTGGCGTTGTAACGAACGTTACCACCAATCTCATACTTACGTTCCTTAGAAGCTACGGCGTTGATACCGACCTGGCCGCTACGACGCTTACCGCCGCCTCCACCGCCGCCTCCACGGCCCATTCCCATACCACCACCTCCGTTGGAGTTGATGTTACCGATGATAGATGCTTGGAAGTTATCGTCGATGAAGCGGTTCAAGTTGATACGGTTAGCATACTGGTCTTCTGTACCATAACCGAGGTCGAAGTTTCCGAACCAACCTTTGTTCATACCTTTCTTCACGGTGAGGTCGATCACGGTTTCTTCGTTACCGTCAGCAATACCAGTCAGACGTTCCTGGTCAGATGCACGGTCGTATGTCTTGATTTTGTCTACGATTTCTGTTGGGATGTTCTTCATAGCCATATCCTTATCGTTCGAGAAGAATTCCTTACCGTTTACGAGGATACGGCTGATGGTCTTACCATTAATCTTAATAGTACCATCGCTACTTACTTCTGCACCAGGGAGTTTCTTCACGAGGTCCTCGAGCACAGAGCCTTCTGGTACCTTGAATGCATCGGCGTTGAAGATCAGGGTATCTTCCTTTACTTCCATCTGAGGAAGTGCTGCTTCTACGACAGCTCCTTCAATCAGGATGGTGTTTGGAATCAGCAGGGTAGTACCCACGTTGTGAATCGTCTCTGCATTTCTTACAGTGATTTTACGAGTAAAGTTGTGGTAACCCAGGTATGAAATCTTTACGATATACGTACCTTCTTCCACATTTTTGATGGTGTAACCACCGAGGGTGTTAGTAACTCCTCCAGCGATCATCTTGGTTGTGTCTTCCGACATAATCTGGATTGTCGCACGAACCAATGCTTCTCCATCTTCAGAATCCTTTACGAAACCTGTTACGTTTGCTTTTGTTTTCTTGGTTGTTTTCGTTGCGGTTTGAGCTGTTGCTGTCAAACCTGCGAACACTACTAATAAAGCGAGTGCAATTAATTTTTTCATTGTTTTTAAATTTATTACGCTATTATGACGTGGTAAAATTAAAAAGGTTTAATGAATTGACAGAAAACTTAAATCGCCCCATGAAATCTTCTTTTATATAATAAATAAGGTGAAAGAAATTCCAATTTTTTGTTCCATGATTCTCATTTTGCATTTTGTTTGTATGCATATCTTGTTTTTGTCAAAAAATATTTGCTGAATTCGTGGAAAAATTGTCGAGAGTAAACGGCTAATTGGCAAATTATTTATAACTTTGCAACCAAAATTAACGACTTTTATGAGCAAGCTGAGATTTGACGTTGTACAAGATGCCTTCAAGAAGAAGGCTTTGAGGGTAAATGCTCCTAAAGAGCGTCCTTCGAAATATTTCGGAGAATTGGTGTTCAACCGCGAAAAGATGCGTCATTATCTGGATGTCTCTACCTATAATGATTTGGTAGATTGCATCGATAACGGACAACCGCTTGATAGGGCAATTGCCGATAAGGTAGCCGAAGGGATGAAGACTTGGGCTATGGAGTGTGGGGTAACGCATGTCACCCACTGGTTCCAACCGCTCACAGAGGGAACAGCCGAAAAGCATGATGCCTTTATGGAATACGATAAGAAAGGCGGCATGATTGAACAGTTCGACGGTAAGTCACTCAGTCAGCAGGAGCCTGATGCCAGTTCGTTTCCAAACGGAGGCATACGTGCCACCTTCGAAGCACGGGGTTATACGGCTTGGGATCCTACATCACCTGTGTTCATTCAGGACGACACCCTCTGCATCCCTACAGTGTTCATTTCCTACACGGGTGAGGCGCTCGACTACAAGACTCCGCTGAAGAAGTCAATCAAGGCAGTCAACGATGCAGCTGTGGCTGTATGTAAGCTCTTCGACCCGAAGGTGCGTAAGGTCTTCTCGTATCTCGGATGGGAACAAGAGTATTTCTTGGTTGACGAGGATCTCTATGCTGCCCGTCCCGACCTCATGCTTACAGGTCGTACCCTCATGGGACACGAATCTTCAAAGAATCAGCAGCTGGACGACCACTACTTCGGAGCCATCCCTTCGCGTGTGATGGAGTTCATGAAGGAAGTCGAGATAGAGGGCTACCGTCATGGTATTCCTTTGAAGACCCGTCACAACGAGGTCGCGCCCAATCAGTTTGAGTTGGCTCCTATCTATGGAGAGACCAACCTGTCAAACGACCAGAACCAGATGATTATGAATCTGATGAACAACATCGCCCGCAAGCACGGCTTTGTACTTCTGCTCCACGAGAAACCCTTTGCAGGCATCAACGGAAGCGGTAAGCACAACAACTGGTCGCTTGGTACCGATACCGGAACCCTGCTGCTTGCTCCAGGTAAGGATGCGATGGGCAACCTCCAGTTCGTCACCTTCTTCGTCAATGTGCTCGTAGCCGTTCAGAAGCATAACGCCCTGCTCAAAGCTTCTATCGCTACAGCAACCAACGCTCACCGCTTGGGAGCCAACGAGGCTCCTCCAGCCATCATATCCTCCTTCTTGGGACACACCATGACGAACGTGCTGCGTAAGCTGCTCGAAGTACCGTCAGACACACCAATCGAAATTGCAGGCAAGAAAGGAGCATCAGTAGGACTGGTCGAGATACCCGAGATATTCATCGACAACACCGACCGCAACCGCACCTCTCCGTTTGCCTTCACCGGCAACCGCTTCGAATTCCGAGCCGTAGGTTCGAGTGCCAACTGCGCAGGAGCCATGACTACGCTCAACGCAGCAGTAGCCGATCAGCTCGTCGCCTTCAAGACGCTCGTCGATCAAGAGATGTCAGCAGGCAAACCCATGAACATCGCAGTAATGGACACACTGAAACCCATGATAGCCAGCATCATCGACACCGTTTGCTTCGACGGAAACGGTTATACCGATGAGTGGAAAGCCGAAGCCAAGCGTCGCGGATTGGATACTGAGACTTGTGTGCCACGCATGTTCAAGGAGTTTACCAAACCCGAAACGATTGAAATGTTCGCCCGTACGGGTGTCTATACAAAGGCAGAACTCGAAGCCCGCAACGAAGTGAAGTGGGAGACTTACACGAAGAAAGTGCAGATTGAGGCACGCGTCATGGGACGTATGGCCATCAACCACATCATCCCTGCAGCCCTTGCCTACAAGAGTCGTCTGCTTGGAATCATCACCCAGTTGAAAGCCATCTATCCCGATGACTTTACGATGATGGCTGCTACCGAATTGGATTTGCTACAGAAGATAACGACGTTGATAGAGGACATCCGCACCAAGTGTGCATCGATGGTGGAAGCGCGCAAGGCAGCCAACAAGATAGACGATGAATACGCGAAAGCCCTTGCTTACTACGACATAGCCGAGTCGCTCTTCGCCATCCGTCGCCCCATCGATAAGCTCGAAGAGGTGGTTGATAACGACCTATGGCCGCTTCCCAAGTATCGTGAACTGCTATTCATCAACTAAGGATTGAGTTTAATTATCATTGTACGAACAACCCTAATTTAAGATATTGAATATGAAACACAATTTACTATGGATGTGTGCTGCCCTCCTGATGCTATGCGGCATTAGCCTTTCTGCATATGCAGATGAAATACTACCAGTACGCGACCTCACCATTACCGTTCCACAGTTGGATTCACGAGTGGTGTTTGGCGCAAAAGCCCGTCATCAAGCAGCTCCCGAAGCACCAATTCTGAAGAGTGAACGTCAAGAAATGGCTGGCGTAACAAGTATGACAGGAATGGATACGAAGCCATTCACGTTTACCTGGATGCGAACTAATCCCGATGTCAAACCCTATAAGTTCATGAACGACCTCACCTTTGTCGGAGTTCCCCTCTTTGTAGCAGGTATTATTGCGAAGGGTGAGAAGAAGTCGTTCCGTCAGAACACCAAGGACAACCGTCACACCCTGCTCACCGACTTCAAGACAGGTATCGACGACTATACCCAGTTCTTCGGACCTGCTATGACCGTCGGATTGAAACTGGCAGGAGTCGAAGGACGTTCCGATTGGGGACGCTTCCTTGCAAGCACAGCGATGTCTTACGGATTGATGGCAGGCTTCGTCAACAGCATAAAATACACCGCCAAGGAGATGCGTCCCGATGGAAGTACAGCCAACTCATGGCCTTCTGGTCACACAGCAACCGCTTTCGTTGGAGCAACCATCCTGCATAAGGAATACGGATTGACCCGTTCACCTTGGTACTCAGTAGCTGGCTACGGAGTCGCTACAGCTACAGGAGTAATGCGTGTGCTCAACAACCGTCACTGGGTATCCGATGTGCTCTCTGGAGCCGGTATCGGTATCATGTCGGGCGAGTTGGCCTATGCTTTCAGCGACCTCATCTTCAAGCATCGAGGACTCTTGAGAGGCGACATCAGTAGCGATAAGAGCATCATCTACAACCCCTCGTTCTTCTCCGTATCCATGGGTCTCGGTTTCGGTTCCAAGAACTTAGACTTTGACATGTCGAAGTTCGAACTCACCGACTTTGATGGTGATAATGTGCTCAACATCAGGTTCGGAACATCCACAGCCGTAGGAGTCGAAGGAGCCTACTTCTTCAACAAATACCTCGGATTGGGAGGACGTCTGCGTGTCAACAGTTCGCCAATCAAGGGTTGGGACGGTATCGAATCCTATGCATGGAACGACCTGATTGAAGGACTCTATGGCGACGATTACGATACAGATGCCGACTTCCGCACATTCATCGACGGAGATAACAATGGAGGACCATTGATCCAAGATGCTAGTTTCACCATCAAGAGCGACCACCTCACTGAGTTTGCTGCCGATCTTGGAGTATATTTCAATCTGCCACTCTCACGTCGTTTCGCCCTTGGTTCCAAGCTACTATTTGGACGCAGCATCATGCAAGAGGTTGACCTGAATGCAACTGCAACAGGAGGAAAACGACTCTTTGACATCACAACAGTCATCGATGATGATGACGAGAAAATTTACACGAACTCAATTCCAGTACCAGGAACATACACAAGCGAATGGGATTACTTCACACTTGGAGGAAACAACACCTTTAAGGTAGGTACAGGTATCTCGCTGACCTACGCATACAAGGAAAACTATGCATGGCGTTTGTTCCTCGACTACGACTACACTCGCAAAACCTACACGATGTCCTACAATCCCGCCATGTTCATATTAGATGCCGTCGATATGGGTTTGCCAAGCATTTCCACACCGTTGCGTGAGTTGTTCTCACCTGCTGAGCAGAGTGAGTTTGTTGAGTCACATAGCATCAAGAAGAACCGTCACACATTCATCCTCGGAGGCTCATTCGTCATATCATTCTGATATTTACGATTTTTGTTCTTGAAACTTGAAACCTAAAAAGGGGAGCTACGGCTCTCCTTTCTTTCTACTATAGCTCTTAGCCACAACGGGGTTATTGAACCATGAACCATGAACCTTCTTAGTTCTACAGCTCTTTTCTTGTACCAATATGTCAAAGAACGCTTTGTTTAAGATGAAGAAGTGTTTAACTTCCTTTTTTCGCACCTTGTTTTCAGGCTTCGATTCTGGTTGCCGGCTTCCGTCCTCTAGACCTGTTTTTTTGTTCCCCTTAAGGGGAATTTTTGTTACCCCTAGGGGCTGCAAATTTTTTTGTAGTTTTGTGGACATGTGGTAACTATGTAAGCGAGAAAAATAGTATGGTATGAGTAAACCGAATATTCAGAGTATTCCGTATACTCAGAACATTCCGAATACTTAGAAAGAGAGGGGGAGCTTCGCCTCTCCTTTTTTTTATAATGTTGTTGGTTGAAAGGCAAAGAGCGTGTTAAGAGATGTTGTTTTTGGGGGTGTTGGGTTGTTTTTTGTTAATTTGTGATTCTGTTTTGTTTATTATGTGTAACTTTGCAATGAAAATGTATTTCCTCCTCCAAAAGGAGGAGAAAACTTTTTGAAGCAGAGAAAGAAAATGAACAATCAGAAACGATACTAATCATGAGGAAAATGAAAAAAATTACTTGTCTATTAACAATTGCATTATTGGCTACTCAATATTTGATGGCTCAGACGGGTTGGATTGACGTGACTGACAATTACGTGAAGAATCCTCGCTTTGATAATAACAGTGTTGACGGTTGGGAAGGTACGACATTCGGCATCAGTGGTAATTCAGGAGAGAATGGCGAGCACTATCAGCGTACATTTGACTCGTATCAGACGCTGAACGACTTGGTGCCTGGACGTTACAGGGTGAGTGTGCAGGCTTTCTATCGTTCGGGTAGTGCAAGCGATGACTATTCTCACTTTACGAGCGACAACCCTGAACAGTATCAGAAGGTGTTGCTGTATGCCGAATCGAGCAGTGAATCTGTTTCTTCGTTTGTAGCGTTGGCTTCCAGCGGTGCATCTGCGAAGGATTTGGGGGGCGGTAGCTCACAGGTAGCAAGTGGTTATATCCCTAACACTCAATCGGCTGCCAAGAATTGGTTTGATGCAGGCTACTATGTGAATTCGGTTGAGGTGACTGTTGGTGCAGATGGATATTTGATGATTGGTATCAGTCAGTATGAGTTCCAAGGCTCGAACGACGACCCATGGGGCGGTTGGGGCGGCTGGGGAAACAGCGGCAGCAACGAATGGACTTGTTGTGACAACTGGAAACTGGAATATATGGGTGAGTTGGTGGCTGTTAAATCCATTGATATCACTCCAGCGACTATCGGTATAAATGTTGACGAGACAGTGGCGCTGACTGCAAAGCTGCTGCCTGCTGATGCAACGATTCAGAAGGTAGTGTGGGAGTCATCGAAACCTGATGTTGCGATTGTTGATGCGAACGGTCAGGTGACGGGCGTAGGTCGTGGTACGGCTGTGATTACAGCAACGACGACTGACGGCTCGAACTTGACAGCATATGCAAAAGTGACGGTGAACTATTCGGGTGGCTCGAAAGAGTCGATGATTATAAACGAAATCATGGTTGCCAATGTGGACATGTTTGTTGACCCTTCATGGAACTATGGTGGATGGGTGGAACTGTATAATCCGACAAACCAATCGGCTAATATCGGGCTTTACTGGGTGAGTGACGACCCTGACAACCTGAAGAAGGCAATGCTGCCGAGGAGAATTGGTAGTGTTCCGGCTCATGGGTTCTTCACATTGTGGTTTGAACATGCAGACACGCGTAAGGATGTTGGTGAGCATTGGCTTAACACACAGGTGAACATGGAATTGAATGCAGATGGAGGTACGATTTATATCTCTGACGATCAAGGTAACCTGCTGGTGAGTCAGGAATATCCGGCAGCTCGTATGCGTACGTCGTATGCCCGCAAGACCGATGGTGGCGACGAATGGGGATGGACATCCGATCCGACTCCAAGTGGGTCGAACCAATCGAGTAGGTTTGCTACAGAGCAACTGGATGCTCCTATCGTGAACCAGCCAGGTGCTTTGTTTAACTCTCCGCTCGATGTGCATGTGACGGTTCCTCAAGGGGCTACTTTGATGTACACGACCGACGGAACGACTCCAACCGAGACAAACGGAACGGAGAGCAAGGATGGACATTTTACGGTGTCGGAAACTACGACGTTCAGATTCCGCGCCTTCAAGAGTGGATTCCTGCCAAGTGCAGTGGTAACTCGCTCGTATATCTACAGAGACAGGGATTACTACCTGCCAGTGGTGTCTGTGGTAACTGATCCAAAGAACTTGTATGATGACGAAATAGGTGTGTATGTTACTGGTACGAATGGTAAGACTGCCAATCAGGACTACACGAAGCGCAACTTCAACATGGAGTGGGATCGTCCTGTGAACTTCGAGTATATCGTGGATAACGAGGAAGTGGTGAATCGTGAGGTGTATTACTCGATTGCAGGTGGATGGAGCCGCAAGTATCTGCCTAAGTCGTTTAAGCTGAAGGCAAATAGTGTTTTGGGTGACAGTAAGTACGACTATACGTTCTTCAAGAACAAACCTTATAACCGCAACAAAAGCATTTTGCTTCGTAACGGAGGTAATGACAATTACAACAAATATCGTTTGAAGGACGTGGCGCTTCAGGAGATTGCCCGACAGTCGGGTTTCAAGCTCAACTTGCAGGCGGTTCAGCCAACTCATGTATTTGTCAACGGTGAGCACATCGGTATGCTGAATATGCGTGAACCCAGCAACAAACACTGGGCGTATGCGAATCTCGGAACGGATAACGATATGATTGACTCGTTTGAGATGAGTGTGGATTCGGGTTATGTGCAGAAGAGTGGAACTCGTGACGCATTTGACTATTGGTACGATTTGACCAATGATTTGGCCAATGATCCTCAGAACGAAGATATCTATCGCAAGATATGCGACATTGTGGATATTGACGATTACACCAACTATTTTGCTTATAAGTTCTTCCTGAACGACTGGGATTGGCCACACAATAACTGCAAGGGATTCCGCGACAGAAACGATGGAAAGTTCCACTTCATGGTATTCGACCTTGACAACTGCGTGGATCGTACCGGCAACAACATCTTCAACGATTTTGAAGGAAAGCGCACCAATACGTTCTATGGTCGTCCAGAGTATAACGGTTCGAGCCTCACAAAGGAAGTTGAGCTTGTGACGATGTTCCTGAATATGTTGGAGAACGATAAGTTCCGTAAAAAATTCATAGATACCTATTGTATCGTAGGAGGATGTGTGTTCCGCGACGATGCAGAAATTGCTCGCATTGTGAACGAACTCGCAGAGGAACGACGTACAGCGCTTAGGTGGGAAGGCAACGATCCTGTGGGTAACAACAAAGAACGTTCGCAAGGTATCATCAACGCCCTTACGGGACAGTTCAAATCGAGGATGATGAGTGTAATGAGGGCATATCGCCGGTTTGGTCTTACAGGCAAGGAGATACAGGCAGTTCAACTCAGCACGAATGTGAAGGGTGGACGCTTTACCATCAACGGAATAGATGTGCCCAATGCGATGTTCAATGGTTATTTGTTTGCGCCAGATACCCTGCGTGCATACGATTTAGCAGGCTATCGCTTCCTTGGATGGCAAGAGGGTGAAATGGATGAAACGATTACAAACAATGTGTTCAGTATGGGTGAGAACTGGTATTATTACCAAAACGGTTCGCTCGACGAAGAGAACTGGAAAACAACCAAATACAGCACATCGAAGTGGTCAACGGGTAAGGCACCTTTCGGATTTGGCAACAACGGACGTCCGATGTCGAGAGCTACTACCGTGCTGACGAAGACAGATGAGAATGGCAATTCAAGACCTACCTATTATTTCCGAAAAGAGTTCAATGCTACACCAGCAGACAATGAGACGTATGTGCTCAATTATGAGTTGGACGACGGAATGATTGTTTACCTGAACGGTAAGGAACTGGGTACGTATCACATGCCTTCGGGTGCAAAATATCGTGATTATGTGCAGACATATTATGACAACACGTATGAGGGTGAGGAACCTTATGTAGGTTCGATGGAGATTGACCCATCGTTGTTGCGATATGGTGTGAATGTCATTACTGTAGAAGTACACAACTGTAACAGCACATCATCGGACCTTTGGTTTGACGCATCCATCACGGTTTCACGTCCTCGTGAAAGCTCTGAAGAACCAGAATATGTAAGTACGGACAAAGAGTATATATTACCCGAAAGTGGGTCACACAGTTTGACCGCTTGCTATGAACGTATGAGCGAAGCAGAGCTGCTTGCAGCTGGAATTGTTCCTGTTCGTATTAATGAAGTCTGCGCATCGAACAGTTATTATGTGAATGACTACAACAAGCGTAACGATTGGGTAGAACTCTATAATACGACCGACGAGGATATAGACCTTGCAGGTATGTATATCAGTGATAATGTGAACAAACCACAGAAGTCGCAGATAGTTGCCACAGAGGGTGTGAATACAATTATCCCAGCTCATGGATTCCAGATAATATGGTGCGACAAACTCGAACCTATATCACAACTCCACGCTTCGTTCAAGTTGGCAGCTGAAGGAGGTGCAGTGGTCCTTACAGCAGCAGACGGAAGTTGGGCAGATACGTTGAACTACTGTGCCCATACAGAGAGAGAGACGGTAGGTCTTTATCCTGATGGAGGAACAGCTGTCTATGTTCTTGGCAATCCGACCATCGCAGCCAGCAACCTTATTGGCTCATACGATAGTTTGTATAGCGATCATGGAACAGAATCGGGCATACAACCTGTCTTTGCAGCTAATGGTTCGATGACGGTTGTCTATGAGGATGGATATGTATGTGTGAAGGGCGAGCAAAATATGTCAGCACAATTGGAGATCTACACAGCCGTAGGTCAGCAGGTTTATACAACGTCTTTGAATCTGCAAGCAGGTGAGGTTTCGACTTATGTCGGCAATTTGCCTTCGGGTGTGTATGTAGCAACTGTCACAGGTGCTAATGGTGTGACAGGCTCATGTAAGTTTATCGTCAAATAGTGAATAAGTAATGGAGCAAACAGGGATGCTATTTGTTGTACCTACTCCAGTAGGGAATATGGAAGACATGACATTCAGGGCGATAAAAGTTCTGAAAGAAGTTGACTTTATCCTTGCGGAAGATACGCGTACATCATCCGTGTTGCTTCATCATTTTGAGATAAAGAATGAGTTGCACTCTCATCATAAATTCAACGAACATCAGACCTGTCAAAAGGTCGTAGAACGACTGCTGGCAGGACAGACAGCAGCACTGATTAGTGATGCAGGTACGCCAGGTATCAGCGACCCAGGATTCATGTTAGTACGTGAATGTGTAAAGAACGGGATTGAAGTGCAGACGCTTCCTGGAGCTACAGCATTTGTGCCGGCATTGGTGTCATCGGGGCTTCCCTGCGACAAGTTTGTGTTCGAAGGATTCCTTCCTCAAAAGAAAGGAAGACAGAAGCACCTTGCGGAATTGAAAGACGAAATGCGTACGATGGTGTTCTACGAATCGCCCTATAGGGTAGTGAAGACACTTGAGCAGTTTGCAGAAGTGTTTGGTGAGGACAGACAGGTGTCGTGTTGTCGTGAAATATCTAAGATTCACGAGGAAAGTGTCCGAGGAACTGTGGCGGAGGTGTTGCAGCATTTTAGGGAACACGAACCCAAAGGAGAGTTTGTGATAGTTGTTGCTGGGTGTGATAAGTAAATTAGTTAGTTTTTAAATAATAGAAAAGTTATGAAAAAAAGTTTGCTTTTAGTCGTATGTGCCGCAATGTTGGTATCATGCGAACAGATGTTTAAAGGAAGTAAAGTGTCCGAGGAAGATGCTAGGTTGGATTCGCTTCAGAGTTTGCTTGACCAGAAGGACACAGAACTAAATGAGATGATGGATGCCTTCAACGAGATTCAAGAAGGATTTGATGCAATCAATGAGGCAGAGGGTAGGGTGAACCTGCTCAGCGAGAATGCAGAGGGCAATGATGCAAAAGCCAATATTGCAGAAAACATGGAGTTTATTGAGTCCACACTGCTTGAGAACCGTCGTAAAATTGAGGACCTTCAGCAGAAACTGAAGTCAAGCAGCGTGAATGCAAGTAAGTTGCAGGCAGCAATCAATAAACTCACAGAGCAGTTGGAGCAGAAAACGAAGGAGTTGGATGACTTGCGTCAGCAGATAGCAGAGCGCGACATCAAAATTGTTGAGTTGGGAGAGTCAGTCGAACAGCTTAAGACAGAAAACACTCAGGTAAAAGCAGAAAGCGAGATGAATGCCGAGATTGCCAAGAACCAAGATGCACAGCTGAATACTGCCTGGTATATGTTCGGAACAACTAAGGAATTGAAGCAGCATCGTATTTTGGTCGATGGAGATGTGTTGAAGTCAAAAGACTTTGATGCCGACTACTTCACGAAGATTGACATCAGGAAGGTGAATGTGATTCCGCTCAATTCTAAGTCTGCTAAATTGCTGACAACCCATCCTGAAGGCTCGTATTCTTTGTTGAAAGATTCGAAGGGTGAGTACACGTTACGGATTACGAATGCTCCTGAGTTCTGGAGCGTTTCCAAGTATTTGGTTATCAGAGTGAAATAAGGAAAACGAAAAGGTCTGCAACTGCAGACCTTTTTTTTATTAGTGCAGACCTTTTTATATTAGTATTTCCTGAAAGTCAGTGTGTAGAGTGAGTTTCTCAATATCATGTCGTCGTGAGTGAGCTTGAGAAATGCAAAACTTCCTTCTGGAGCACAACCATAGATGGCGAGCGAATCGACATTCTCTTCTTTGTCGAAAGGACGATGATACACCTTATCTATATATAAGGAATCGTTTGCTCGATGGAAATATGAGAGATGCCAAGTGTCGTAAGTGAGATCGTGGTCGCGCATCTGTAAGATGTTCAGCTTTACAGCATAGAATATTCTACGTGTATAACGAGTTGCTAACACTTCGCCTGTTGCATTGCTGCGCCATTCTGTCATCTGCCAGTTGCCGTCGAAGTCTCCGTTTTCGTCCACTTTATTACACGATGTACTCAGGCTTACAAGCAGACAGAGTAGGGGCATCAGGATTTGCCTATTGGTTTTATGTTTGAAGCTATTTTTCACTTTTTACTATTCACTTTATTAGTCCTTCCTTTCTAATGGAGATTGAACCTCCTGTAGTTTTCTTGAGCAAGTCTCCGCTGTTCATTCCGAACGCACCAGTAAGAGACCATCCTTTCAGTTGCTTTGGCTTTAGTGTCATTTCTGCTAATACGAAGTTGGCGTGCTTTGTGTCAGCCAAAGGGTAGTCGTAGGTTCCCCATGAACGCATGTGGGTGTAGAGCACGCGATAGTGGATGCTCTTCGATGGGTTACCCGATATTCCCAAATGTATGGCCTTAATACGGCTATGATAGATTTCTATTAGCCTTGTGTTGTTGTATGCAGGCGAGATGAGTAGCGGATTTCCAATAATCATACCCCAGTGCTGCCATGCACCATAAACCATGTGGCTATAGTAGTTGTCCTTACCGCTTATTTGCATTGGGAACTGTGGGGTTGCATCGTGATAGACAGCACTTGTCTGGTCTTTTGTAGAGATAAACTCAGCGAGCACGGTACTTACGAATGGATTCTTAGGCAGATGACCTTCAATTCCCCATAACATATCTTTCCATCCGTATTGCATGAACAGCTGTGAGTGGTCATCGAAGTAATGTTGGAAATAGCCTCGGACAGACCATCCCTTACCGTTGTAGTTCAGGTTGCCATACCAACTTCCTACATGGTTGCCTTCAACATTCTTGAAGTCTCCATCGTTAGGATCGCATCCTCCGAACGCAAGAGCATTCCAATAGCTTTTCACTCCATTGTTCATGTTTACATACGAAAGGTCGATGATTTTATTGTCATCCATACGCTGGGTAAGGTTCCATCCTTCACCACCAAACTGGCAGTCAACTTTGATTCCTCCTGTAAAGGTCAACTTCAGCTTCTGTTCGTTACCGATTCTGAAGAAGATCGCTTTGCTGTGATAGTGCGAGTTGTTGGTGTAGCGTTTGTTGGGTCCTGCGAAATTACGTTGCCAGCGATTGTCCGTGTACCATCCGTAAGCGATATGTGCTTTTACACCCACCCATCCGTCTGTGCCGGGAATGTTCCAAAAGTCGGGCATTTCCAAACGTATCTGAGGGATGGGGCGTGCATTGGTACTCATGACCATATCGCCGGAACTCAGTTCGGGATTTGCAAACGGCATCGGTAGTTCTTTAGAACCTACAATGAGTTTCAATCCTTTGTATTTTGCTTCACCATATAGCTGCTGTATGACGAAATCTGCTGGGTGGTTATGCGAAACTGCTAAATCGGCACCGTAGCCAATAGCCCATTGACGTGTAGAGTCAGCTTCAATGGCTCGTTTGACAGAAGTTCTTACATATCCGGAATGTGGGTCAAGCGTTGACAATCCGTACTTGTTGTTGCTGAACCAGAACGGAGCGTAATCGCCATCGCTTGTTTCCACATGCCCTTCGACAGCATACGTCACATCTGTCCCAAGTCGTGAAACTTGAGCGTTGCAAAGCATTGCTGCAGCAAATAGGGATATGGAGAGCAACAGTCGCATTGGGTGATTATTATTTTGCAAAGCTGATAGCACGTGTTTCGCGGATTACGGTAATCTTTACTTGTCCAGGGTAGGTCATTTCGTCCTGAATCTTCTTTGCGATGTCATTGCTGAGAATCTCAGTTTCTGCATCTGTAATCTTGTCGGCTCCGACGATGACGCGGAGTTCGCGTCCTGCTTGGATGGCATAGGTCTTTGTAACTCCAGGGTAGCTCATCGCTAGGTCCTCGAGGTCATGCAGACGTTTGATGTATGCTTCGACAATTTCACGGCGAGCACCTGGACGCGCACCAGAAATCGCATCACAAACCTGTACGATTGGGGCGAGTAGGGTAGTCATCTCCATTTCGTCGTGGTGTGCTCCGATTGCATTACAGATATCGGGTTTCTCCTTGCATTGTTCTGCCAACTTGGCTCCATAGAGTGCGTGTGGTGTTTCTGGGTCTTCATCAGGCACCTTTCCTATATCGTGGAGCAATCCGGCACGACGTGCTTTCTTTGGGTTCAGTCCTAGTTCTGCTGCCATGATGGCACAGAGGTTAGCTGTTTCTCGTGCATGTTGCAGCAAGTTCTGTCCGTATGATGAGCGGTACTTCATCTTTCCGATGATACGAATCAGTTCTGGGTGCAAACCATGAATACCCATATCGATGGCAGTACGTTTACCTGTTTCGATGATTTCTTCCTCTAGTTGTTTCTTTACCTTGGTTACTACTTCTTCGATACGTGCAGGGTGGATACGTCCGTCGGCTACCAACTGATGGAGTGCCAGGCGGCAGATCTCACGGCGTACGGGGTCGAAAGCGCTGATGACAATTGCCTCTGGTGTATCATCCACAACGAGTTCTGTACCGGTTGCTGCTTCGAGAGCACGGATATTTCGTCCTTCGCGTCCGATAACACGTCCTTTGATTTCATCGCTTTCCAAATGGAATACCGTCACAGAGTTTTCGATAGCAGTTTCTGTTGCTACACGTTGAATGCTTTGTATCACGATGCGTTTTGCTTCCTTGTTGGCTGTCATCTTTGCATCGTCAACAATCTCGTTGATATATTGCTGTGCCTGAGTGCGGGCTTCGTCCTTCATGCTTTCCATGAGGTGTTCTTTCGCCTCGTCTGCAGAAAGTCCGCTGATGGTTTCCAATCGTGTACGTTCTTGTGATTGCAGTTCTTCGAGTTCTGCTCGTTTCTTGTCATTGTTGGCAATCTTCGTTTCCAAACTCTGTGTAAGGCTGTCACATTCTTGTTTCTTGCGAATCAGTTCCTCGTGACGTTGATTGAGTGATATCTCGCGTTGTTTCAGGCGGCTTTCAATCTGTTGCAGTTTTGAATTGCGTTGAGCCACTTCTTTTTCCAGTTCGGCTTTCTTGTTGAGAAACTTTTCCTTAACTTCGAGCAATTTCTTGCTTTTGATGGCTTCTGCTTCATTCTTGGCATTATTGATTGACTGGTTGTATGTCTGCTTGAGGACATATCTGAACAACAGATATCCCAGAGCAGCTCCTACGATAAGACCAGCTACTGATGCAATTATTATTTCCATTGTCGTTTAATTGTTTATATGTTAATGAATAACGCACAAACTCAGCTTGCAAATACATGCAATCTGAAAATGTGCGCTTGATAAATTCTTGTTCAGTGATGTGTGAAAGACTATTTCTTGATGAGTTCGTCAATCTCCTTCTCAAGTGAATCCAGTATGCCGTAAACAGGACTTTGGTCGTTCTTGTTTTCAGCCGTCAGGGCCTTGATTTCGGAGTTGAGCATCACCATGATATCGTAGTATCTGTCGTTTGGAACGCTTTTATAACGCTCACGCACCGTAATGAGCTGCTGGTTCACATTGCTTGCAGCCTTACGTATGACGGCCTCTTGTTCAGTGTCCGTCACGGTCATCGGTAGTAACAAGTTATCGATGTTTACGTGTATCGTGAGTTTCTTAGCTTCCATGTGTCTACTCGTTCGGATTTCAGTGTAGTTCCAGCTTTTCGTCTGGTTCATCTACTGTCACTTCCTCCGCGTTTAATAGTCCGATGCATCGATTGATTTCGCGCACTAGCCTTGTCATTCGTTGCTTGGCGCTTTTGATGTCGCCATCGCTGATTTCCACGAACTTGGCTATTTTCAGATGCTGATAGTTCTCGTCCATCGCTTTCAGTTGACTGGTGAGTTGGGCAATTTCTTCGTTCTTCTTTCCCAGTTCGCCTTGCAGACGTGCATTCTCGTCCTGAAGGTTTCGGTATTGCAGGAGCAGTTGTCTCACTCTTGCCTCGAAATTTCGGATTTTCTGCTGCTCGTCGCTTGTCATGTCTGAATGCAGATATCTTAGAACCTATCTATTTCTTCATTTTTCCTTCCGCTTTCTCCATCTCCTCCTGCGAAGGTTTTGGCTCTTTCTTGGCAAGTGTGATTACGTTGTACACGTATTCATTCACCCAAGCCTCAGAGAAGCCCAATGCCTTTTGGTACTTACGCACAGCAGCGACTGCTTTTCGCTCTCCATCGTCGCTCCAGTCGTTTTTCGTGAAGATTTCGTTCACGGTTTTCTCTACCATCACCTTCAGCGCCTTTTTCAGGAACGAAGGGATGCGGAACTTCCATTTCATCATATTGCCCACAACCATCATCAAGTCCTGCGTGAATCCCGAGAACATGAACATGTAGTTCCTCACGTCGTTCACATTTCTGCAGTTCTTTTTGATGCTTTGGTCAATTTCCTTGAAAAAGTTGTCGCTGATGCCATACAAGTCTTGCAGCATCTTCTGACATGCCTTTTTCTCACCAACCCCCAGTTTGTTATTCACAGTAGCAATATGGAGCGAACGCTTGAATGCAATCAAGTCGGGCAGGGCCGACATGTTCGATATGCCTAAGTTCGAAGCGAGTACACTTTGGAAGTAAACCCGTATCAGGGTCATGAAATCCTCCATGCCGCCCACATTTGCCTTCTGCTTCTTTTTAAAAAAATCAATAAAACTCATTAATAATATTATTTTTGTTTTGGCACTTGTCCTTATTGTTCCCCTTTGGGAACAAGTGACTCTCATGCCTTTCAAAATGCAAAGATACGGAAAAAACGTTAAACAACCATTCTTCTCAGCCAAAAATAATACTTTTCAGCAAAAAAATGTCAGTTACTCCGCATAAAAGTCATGTTTTTATGCCTTTACGGAAGAATAAAGCTGTCTTTTCGAGTACAAAAAAATGCGCAAGACCAAATAGATCATGCGCATCACTTTTGTTGAGAGCTTTAGTAGCTCATGCTTTTCCCTTCGTTCCACTTGGCAAGCAAAAGACCATGCTTGTCTGTACAGTGATCGTAAATCCACTGACGGCGTTCTTCTGTAATCGAGTTCCACCATTTGGTACATGCTGGGTAGCGTACGTCAGCATTTTCGTTCTCGTCTTTTGCCGCTGCTTTCGCAGCAATGCGCTCTTTTTGTGCGATGGTGAGCGATGACCACCAGATATCCAATTTTGCCATATTGAAAGATTATTTAGGTATTAACAGATAATTCATTACAGATAATTCAATGCAATTCGTTTTCTTTATTTGACAAATCCTTTGGCTTTCAACCATTGCATCAACTGATGGCTCCAGTCCTCAGTGGTGGTCTGTCCTGTAGATTGCATCAGCGAATAAGGTCCTCTTCCGTCTCCATACATGTGCATTTCTGCATTTTTGCCTGCCTTCTTCCATTCGAGGAAAAGAGCAAGCAGACCTGCAGCTACGTTAGGGTGTTCGGCTCTGGTCATGATGAGCAATGGGGGTGCTTGTTCTGGAACGACCACCTTCATGAGTGAAGGTCCGTAGTTGGTACAGAGGAAATCGGGACGTTCCTGTTCGTTTGCAGCCTGAATGGTTGCAGCAATGGCTACACCTCCACCTGCAGAGAACCCGAGAAAACCGATTTTGTGTTCGTCGATGTTCCATTCTTTTGCATGTTGACGTACGAATCGGATGGCAGCCTTGCCGTCTTCGGCTGCTAATTGTATGATAGAATCACCGGCAGGGTAGTGCATGGGGTTGGCATCTGCTTGTGGAAACTGACTGAATTTTGTTACATCGACCATAGGTGCCATACGCATTCCCTGCGGAGCTCCACCACCTCCTCCTTGCGGATACAGGTGGTATCTCAATCCGATCGCAGCGATGCCCCTCTCGTTGAGGAATGCTGCCATTTGCTTTACGTCGCTATCCCAGGCTAATGCGCGCATACCACCACCGGCACAAAGCACAACTGCACAACCGTTAGCTTTGTCTGCCTTGGGTAGATAGACCTCAATCGTGCCTGCATCGTTGTTCGCCTGATGCGTAGTCAGGTTGTAGGTTTGTTGAGCAATCAGCTTAGTGCATCCTGTCATCATCAGGATGGCAAACATATAGAAGGACATTCGTCTCATATCAGTCGCATTTACAGATTTCGTTCATCGGCTTGCGATTCTTCTCTTTAGGTTCATCGGCTGCATATCCTATAGGAATTAGCACAGCGACCTCCTCTGGATCGTCTATGTGGAAGAGTTGGTGACAGCGCTCTTTGTCGAAATTACAAACCCAGCATGTGCCGAGTCCCTGTTCTGCTGCTGCCAGACAAAGGTGCTCTACAGCAATGGCGATATCGATATCTCCATGATGTTTGCCGTCCGAGCGTACCCATTCCTCATCGTGGAGGATGGATGCCATAATGATGGTTGGAGCAGTTGTAATCCATTCGCGGTTATAACATTGGCAGAGATTCTGTCTGCCTTCCTCGCTGCTGATGATGCGAAAACGCCAAGGTTGGCGGTTCACAGCTGAAGGTGCCATTCGCACACATTCGAGCACATAGTCGAGTTTCTCTTGTTCTACAGCCTTGCTTTGGTAGTTGCGGCAGCTGTAACGCTTCTTTGTCAGTTCTAAAAGGTTCATATTGTTCGATTATTTATAGGTTTTCCATTCCCATATTCCCTTGATGCCTTCCGTGATGGTAACACGCAGATAACGATAGCGTTTGCCGATTTGGTCCGTCTGTGGAGAGCATTTTTTCAGCCCATGAGCTGCGATACGATCCCATTGGCGACCGTCGCGTGAACCTTCGAGCAAGTACGCGTGACCGGCAGTAGGGCGCACGAAAGCAATTTCACTACGTCCGATTTTCGTCACCTTACCCAGGTCAATCATCATCGTTGCATTGTTATCGGAGTTGGCTGCCATCCATCGTGAGCCGTTCATGTTGTCAATCGCAAACTCTGGCACGAAAGTCTCGGTTCGCTGACAGCGTTCGTCCTTGTTGTGACGTATTCTTTGGTCGGGCGCACACGATGAGGCTTCAGCATGAACAATCTTCAGCTGCCCGGGCTTTGCGTTCTTATGCAGGTAACCTACACCGTTCAAGTTCACATTGACCTGACGGATGGTTCCGTCGCTGTTGAATTCCATCTTGTTCACATAAGTCTGGCGGTTCGTACTCCAACGCCCGTACTCCAGAAAGGCGAGGTAGTAGTCGTCCGTTCCGTTCACGTTGAACACACATCCGTGACCAGGCCCGAATACCCCTGTCTCAATATTCGTTGTACATACGAGGTCGTGTTCTGGAGTGGTCCAAGGTCCCAAGGGCGATACGCTGCTCATTTGGTAATAATACTCATAGCTTTCACTGCCACCGATGGTGTACAGATAGTAGTAGATACCCTTGCGCTTGAAGACGATTGGTCCTTCCGAATACTCCGTTCTGCGGGTGCGTATGGATGGATATATGGTGTCGATTGTCGCCATATCGGGTTTCAGGCGTGCCACATTTCTTCGTCCCCAAAAGGCATAGGGTGTTCCATCGTCGTCGATGAATATCTCTGTATCTATTGCGTGTACGTCTTCACGTTCCCACAAGCGGTTCTCTATCGTGAACGTATTGCCTTTAATCAGGCTGAAAGGTCCTGTCGGACTGTCTGCCTTGGCAGGATACATAAATCCGTTGACGGTAGGGTAGATGTAGTATTTCCCATTATAGGCAACCGCTTTGCTTGGTGCCCAGTATTTCTCGTTGTATGCCTGCGGGAAATAAGTGCCATCGAAACTCCAGTTCACAAAGTCCTTCGATGTCCATACTACGGGAGGTCCCGATGTGTCCAGTCCGCGACCGTAACCGTCTGTCGTAGCGTAGCAATAGAACGTACCGTCTATTTCCTCAATGCTTGCATCTGCAATCATATCGGGAACTAATGCATTACCAAACGGATTCTGCTGTCCGTATCCGTTTACGGCCATCAGGCAGGTCATCAATCCGTATATCAGAAATCTTTTCATCCTATTCTTATATTTAGGTTGCAAAGATATGATAAAAAATGCAATCCACCAACATTTTCCTTTATTTATTTGGTGAATTACATAATTTTGCGTACTTTTGCAAGCGGTTCAATAAACCAAATACCAGGAAAAGGTGCCCACTAACGGGCCAATTATATGTATGAAAAGATTTTTTATCTCTCTGGCTGCTGCTTTTGCGGCAGTCATGTGGGCGGCGGATCTCCATGCCGGGCCCACCGACACGATTAATGGAGGAAAACTGAACGAAATTGTAGTCACAGGTGCACGAAGCCAGACAGATGTCAGACATCTCCCTATGACGGTAACGATTGTAGGTCGCGAAACGCTGACTGAACAACATCAGCAGAACGTGCTACCTACAGTGATGCAACAGGTTCCGGGACTTTTTGTCACCAGCCGAGGTATGATGGGCTATGGAGTCAGCGGTGGTGCAGCAGGTGGTATCAATCTGCGAGGCATCAGTGGTGGAGCCGGACAGTTGCTGCTATTGATTGACGGTCATCCCCAGTATCAGGGCGTTTATGGCCATCCTATCAGCGACAGCTATCAGACCTTGATGGCAGAGCGTGTCGAAGTACTTCGAGGACCCGCATCTGTGCTTTATGGCTCAAATGCAATGGGGGGTGTGATGAACATTGTGACGCGATCCATGAAGACCGATGGAGTGAAGACTTCTATCGATTTGGGAGCAGGCAGTTACGGAACCTTTCAGGCAGAAGCCAGCAATCAAGTGCGAAGTGGTAAATTCCACAGCACCGTATCTGCTCAGTATGGACGCTCCGACAATCATCGCAAACGCATGGGATTTGAGCAGTTCGGCGGGTATGTCAAACTGGGTTACGACATCAACGAGAACTGGAACGCCTATGTCGATGCTGATGTGACTCACTTCAACGCATCCCAGCCAGGCTCGACCACAAGTCCGCTCTACGATGCCGACCAATGGATTACACGCGGAATGGTATCTGCAGCACTTGAGAACCACTTCGACAACCTCAGCGGAGCACTGAGTGTCTATACCAACTTCGGACGTCATAAGATTGACGACGGAACAGCCGACCCAACTCAGCCTACACAACGCTATTTCCGCTCGAAGGATGCGTTGACGGGAGTGTCGTTCTACCAGAGTACACAATTGTTTGAAGGGAACCGCATTACGATGGGAGTGGATTTCCAACATATCTATGGAAAAGCATACTACACCAGCAAGCAGACAGGTGCTGTTATGGCTACACCTAACAAGCAAAGCGGAAAGAGCTATCGAAACGAAATCGCCGGCTATCTCGACTTCCGTCAGGATATCACCTCTTGGCTCACAGTCGATGCAGGTCTGCGAGTGGATCACCATTCCATCTCAGGAACCGAATGGGTGCCACAGGGAGGAATTGTCATACGTCCGATACAGACAGGCGAAGTCAAATTGATGGCCAGCAAGGGATTCCGCAATCCTACGATGCGCGAGATGTACCTCTATCCACCTTCAAACACCGACCTGAAACCAGAACGCATGTGGAACTACGAGGTTTCTTGGCGTCATCGTATGGAAGATGGACTCACCTATGGAGCGAATTTCTTCTATTTGAAAGGCGACAACATGATTCAGACGAAGCCAGTCAATGGAAAGCCACGCAATGTGAATACCGGAGAGATTGAGAACTGGGGATTTGAAGCCGAAGTAAAATGTCCTGTTGCCACATACTTCAATGTGACCTGCAACACATCCTATCTGCACATGAAGAACAAGGTGGTAGCTGCACCTGAGGCTTCTACCTATGTCAGCATCGATTACCATCAAGACAAGTGGTTTGCCAGCCTGGGACTTCAGCGCATCCAAAATCTCTATACCGAGGTAGGAGCAAATGAGAGTAAGGAAAACTTCTGGTTGCTCAATGCGAATGTCAGCTATTCGTTGCTCAAGAACCTCCAACTGTGGGCTCGTGGAGACAACCTTCTGGCTCAGAAGTACGAAATCAATCTTGGTTACCCCATGCCTCGTGCCACCTTTATGGCAGGCGTGAAGCTCGATTTCTAATCAATCCAATCATTTTCGATACATCATCAAGTGCCTCCCTCGTGGGGCACTTCTTTTTTCACTCTTGAATCATTGACGATTGAACATTGACGATTGACCATTGACCATTGACGATTGACCATTGACGATTGACGATTGACCATTGACGATTGACCATTGACCATTGACGATTGACCATTGACGAATGACCATTGACGATTGACCATTGACGATTGACCATTGATTATTGACCATTGACCATTGACGATTGACCATTGAACCTTGAACTTTGAACCTTGAACCATCTTAGCTCTTAGTTCTACAGCTCTTAGTTCTTAGCTCTAGCTCCCCCTAAAGGGGGCTGGGGGGTCCTGAACCTCATAGCCCCAACGGGGCGATATAAAACAGGATAGGGCGGAAGCCCTATTTCGGTTTAAACGCCCCACCCATCGCCCTGTAGGGGCGAAATATTGTAGGATAGGGCGGAAGCCCTATTTCGTTTTAAACACCCCACCCATCGCCCTGTAGGGGCGAAATATTATGTCTTTCAGATAGGGTTCCCACCCTATCCTTTGTTATGTCACCCCTACGGGGTTCTTAAACCACCCACAGCTCCCCCCCTAAGCTAGGGGAGGGGGACCATTTATGGTGGAGGAGTGTGCAATCTTATTTACGATTTGACTATTGATTATTGACGATTTTTCATACGCCCCCGCCCTTCGGGCACCCCCTCTATCTTAGAGGGGGAGCTTTTGAGGGTTCCCACTCCCCTCCCTAAAGGGAGGGGTACGGGGGTGGGTCTGCCGGTTAGTTTCCACCATCGAATGGTTCGTCACCACCCTGGCTGGTGTTGCCGCCTTGGTTCTGGTTGCCACCGTTACCCGTAGATCCGTTGTTTCCTGAATCCGTAGATCCGCCATCATCCTCACCGTCCTCCACGTCGCCACCTTCGGTAGTGATGCGCTTCACGATCTGACCGTTGCGGTCGTAGCAGGTGATGTTGATGCTGGTTGCAGCCAGTTCCTTCTTGATGTCCACCGATGGAGTGAACACGATGCGCTTCGACTTGATGAGGTCAGCACCTACCTTCTCCACGTTCGCCACTGCCTGTGCGCGTACAGCGAAGCGGATGGTACCGAG
>Ga0247611_10001825_pt1 | contig 36859 bp, 33 predicted proteins | sample 177DNAGHGhighgp2_FD_192422 | JGI IMG/M metagenome (GOLD analysis project Ga0247611, IMG submission 192422) | Sheep rumen microbial communities from Palmerston North, Manawatu-Wanganui, New Zealand - 1770 DNA GHGhigh gp2 | ecosystem: Host-associated > Mammals > Digestive system > Stomach > Rumen... | reverse complement strand
TTATAATCGCTCTATGACTTAACAAGTCAAATAATCTCTTTGCTACTAATTCACTTGTCAATCCTAGATTTTCTCTTAGATCATTTGGTTGTATAATATTATTTACATTGTTTTCATCTCTTAATACACTTATAATATATCTAATTGCTTCCGGAAAGGCTTTTATTGCTTCATCTCTAGCTTTAAGAATCTCATTTATTCTTTCAATATGTTTTTTGCTTGCACTACTGTTTTCTTGTCCTTCAGCTGTTTCACTAGGTGTATCTTCTATACCTTGTGAACTATGTCCTTCTGAGTTTTGTCCTTCTGCAACTATATCTTTAAGTAAATCTTCTCTTCCTATTTCCTTTAATCTTGTTATTGCCTCTTTTTCCGTTAAAGCAACTTGATTATTGATTATAATCGCTCTATGACTTAACAAGTCAAATAATCTCTTTGCTACTAATTCACTTGTCAATCCTAGATTTTCTCTTAGATCATTTGGTTGTATAATATTATTTACATTGTTTTCATCTCTTAATACTCTTATAATATATCTAATTGCTTCCGGAAAGGCTTTTATTGCTTCATCTCTAGCTTTAAGATTCTCTCTATTTCTTTCAAGAAATTTTTTGCTTTCACTACTGTTTTCTTGGTTTTCATTTCCTTGTCCTTCTGCTGTTTCACTATGTGTATCTTTTATACCTTGTGAACTATTATCTTCTGTAATTCTTCCCTCTTGCTTGCCTTGTTCTTGTTGTTTGTCTTGATTTTCTTGTCTATCACCTTGTTGTTCTTCCTGTCTTGCTCTATCCGCTTCGGATTCTTTTCTTGCTTCCTCTTCTGCTTCCTGTCTTAGCTCCTCTTGTGATTTTACTTCAAATAATTTGCGCAATCCTTCAAGTTGACTATCCATACTATATACATTTATATCTTTTATTTTATTTTCATATTTCTCTAATGAATTATATTGAGCACTATATGTTTCAGGATTAAATTCTAATATTTCTGACTCGTCTGCTATTTCTTTATCTATATCTCTACCCTTAACTTTTTCTAGTTCTTGATCAATTTCGCTAATTCTTGAATCAGTTCTTGGTAGCACTTCTTCTTTTAATCTTTTATATATTGCATCATTAGGATCTATATTGTTATTTTCCCATTCATCTATTCTATTTATGTATATTGCACTATCTGTAATAAGTTGGTCTCTTTCCTTTATAATACTTTCTATATGTTCTTTTTCTTTTCTTAAACTTTCAAGCCTTTCAACTCTTTCTCCTTGTGTCATTCCAAATTGCTCTGCATTTTCTGAATTTCTAAATCTTTCGAATTGTTTATTTAATTTATCTTTTTCTCTTTGAACATTTTTCAAAAGCTCTAATCTAAAATCATTGAACTCTGTAGTTAATTGTGCTTTTTGATTTGTGATTTCACCTCTTATTTCTAATAATTCGTCTTCCCTTGATTTTAACTCAGCTTCTTCTCTATTTTTTTGTTCGTTTTTTATTGGATTTGTACTTGCACCAGCTATGATGTCTGCAAATTCTGTTTCAAACTCTCTCCTATCATTTCTTAACACAGTATTTGCTTCTTCAATATCTTTTTCAATATCTTTTATTTCGTCATTTCTACTATCGAAATCTTGGATTTTGCTTTTTATTTCTTCTATATCTAGCATTTATATTCCTCCTTTAATTATTATCTCAATAATTATTTTTACCTCTTTAATTTTATCATATTATGTCTACCTTGTCAATATACTTATACACTTTAAGCAGGCAAATCTTCTATCATCTGCCTGCTTAAAATACTATTCTTCAAAAACTTTATCAAATTCTTCTCCATTAATTTTTTCTTTTTCAAGTAAAATACCTGCAACAATGTGTAGTTTATCAATATTGCTAGATAAAATCTTTTTAGCTTTATCATAAGCAGTGTCAATTATTTTCTTTATTTCTTCATCTATAACAGCAGCTGTCTCTTCAGAATATGTTTTAGATTGAGCTAAATCTCTTCCTAAAAATACTTCTCCTTGGTCTCCATCAAACATTATAGTACCTAGTCTGTCACTCATACCATATACTGTAACCATGCTTCTTGCCATCTTCGTAGCTCTTTCAATATCATTACTTGCTCCTGTAGAAACATCATTTAATATTAGTGCTTCTGCAACTCTTCCTCCTAGTAAAGATATAATTGTTTCCTCCATATATGTTTTTGATATAAATGACTTATCTTCTGTAGGTCTATACATTGTATATCCTCCAGCTGTTCCACGAGGTACAATTGATATTTCATGTACTGGATCTTGTGTTGGAAGGAATTTACTTACAACCGCATGACCTGCTTCATGATATGCTACTAATTTCTTTTCATGTTCATTTCTGACTTTTGTTTTCTTTTCAGGTCCCATAGTAACCTTTACCATGGCATCTTCTATTTCTTTCATTCCAATTTCTTTCAAATCTCTTCTTGCTGCTAAAAGTGCTGCTTCATTTAATACATTTTCCAAATCCGCTCCTGCAAATCCTGATGTATTTTTAGCTATTATTTTTAAATCAACATCATCTGCTAATTTTTTCTTTCTACTGTGAACTTCTAATATTTGCTCTCTTGCTTTAACATCTGGAGCACCTACTACTATTTGTCTATCAAATCTTCCTGGTCTTAATAATGCTTTGTCTAGTACATCTGGTCTGTTAGTTGCTGCAAGTACGATAACTCCTTCATTTGCAGAGAAACCATCCATTTCTACTAATAATTGGTTTAATGTTTGTTCTCTCTCATCATGTCCTCCACCTAGTCCTGCACCTCTTTGGCGTCCTACTGCATCTATCTCATCTATGAATATGATACATGGTGAATTTCTTTTAGCTTGTTCAAACAAATCTCTAACACGTGAAGCTCCAACACCAACAAACATTTCAACAAAATCTGAACCACTTATTATAAAGAATGGTACTCCTGCTTCTCCAGCTACCGCTTTTGCAAGTAGTGTTTTACCAGTTCCTGGTCCACCTACAAGTAATACTCCTTTTGGAATTCTTGCTCCCATGTCTGTAAATTTCTTTGGATTTTTTAAGAATTCTACAATTTCTTGCAATTCTTCTTTTTCTTCATCAACACCTGCTACATCATCAAAAGTAATTTTGTTCTTATCTGCTGTATTTACAAGTCTCGCTCTGCTTTTTCCAAATGTAAGTGTTTTATTTCCACCTTGTGCTCCATTTCCATTCATCATAAAAAACCAAAATACTAAGAATATTGCTATTAATCCAAATGGCATTATCAAACTAAGTAATGTTACCCATATCGATTTAGAAGCGCTCTCTAGCTCAAAGTTTCCTGCTTTTATGTCTTCATTTGCATAATTCATAAAGCTATCTAAACTAGGTATATTAACTTGTTTTGAGCCTTTATCTGATTTTAATGTAACATATGCATATGTTCCTTCTGAACTTACCTCTATTGATTCCACATTTTTCTCTTCAATGTTTTCAATGAGTTCTGAATATGTCATTTTAGAATTTTGGTTGTCTATAATTGATGAAACGACAACAATCAAAATAATTCCTATTATTAGCCATGTTGCTAATGATTTTATACCGTTTTTCACGTGTTATTCCTCCTTTGCGTGCATTTTTGAACAAAAGGTTGTTTCTTTTGTCCAACTTTTTCCATTGGTGTTAATTCTTTTTGATAAAACTAATAACTGTATTTTTTTACCAATTTAATCTTTCTTGCACACTTTTTGTTCTATATTTAATTGCACTATACCATATAAATATATGAAATGCAAGCATTTTTTTATGTCATTTTTGTTACAATTTTAAAGCTTTACGGATAGACAACTTCAAAGAAAATATTTTTTAAACAAAACTTTTAATTTCTTCTACTTTTCAAACTATAACTATATATTAAATATTAATTTACCATGTATTGTTTAGTTATGCCCTTCACATTTTAAAAAATAAATTTTTCCCTTATTTACTAATATTTTAATGTTTTTATTTGGCTTTAGATACTTATTTCCAATATTTTTCTCACACATTTTTATAATATCTTCAATATTTATTTTTTCTACGTTTTGTGCATTTCCTAGCACTTTTGAAATTGTATAAATTAAAAGTCTTTTTCTTATTAAAATATCTTTTATATTGAATTTTTTCAAATCTAAAACTATTTCCTGAGAGTTTTCTTCTAACTTCATTTCATTATAGCTTTCAATAACTTGTTTTTGAATAAATTCATCTGTCTCCACTGCTACTTCAGAAAGCCTGTTTATAGTTTCGATTATGTTAGAATTAAACTCTTTTTTTATATATGGCAACACAATATTTCTTATTTTATTTCTAGTGCAGTCATTTTCGAAATTAGTCTTGTCAATTCGAGGATTAAGATTATTTTCTTCTGCATATTGTTCTATTTCTTTTCTCTCACATTCTATTATTGGTCTTATATATTTTCCATCTCTTATTGATTCAATTCCTCTTAATCCTGAAATTCCGCTTCCCCTTAATATGTTCATAATTATAGTTTCTACTTTATCGTTTTTATTATGCGCAATTGCAATTTTATTAGCATTCTCTTTTTGGGCAATCTCATCAAAAAATTCATATCTTAACTTCCTTCCAGCCTCTTCTAATCCCATTTTATTATTATTTGCATATTTTATAACATCTATTCTTTTTGAATAAAACTTTATTTTATTTTCTTCGCAATATTTTCTAACATATTCCTCATCTTCGTTTGCTTCTTCTCTTATTTGATGATTTATGTGACAAGCAATAATTTCAAAATTTAAAATTTTATTTTTGCAAAATTTGTTTAAAATATGTAATAAAGAAATAGAGTCTGGTCCCCCAGAAACTCCAACTATGACTTTATCTCCATCTTCTATCAAATTGTATTTTTTTATTGTGGTTAAAACTTTTTGTTCCATTAATTTTCCTCCTTGAAAAAAGGGACGGTTCTTTTTCTTAACTACTCCTCAAACCCTCTTGCTAAATTTGCAAATTTGGTATAATTTCCCATCCAAAGAAGTTTAACCTTACCTGTTGAACCTCCTCTGTGTTTTGCGATTATGACTTCTGTTAAGTCTTTGTCTTCACTATCTTTGTTATAATAATCGTCTCTATATAAAAACATAACAATATCTGCATCTTGCTCTATAGAACCTGATTCACGCAAGTCTGAAAGCATTGGTCTGTGGTCTTCTCTTTGTTCTACAGCACGAGATAGCTGTGACAAAGCAATAACTGGAACATTTAATTCCTTTGCCATAATCTTTAATGAACGACTTATTTCAGCTATTTCCTGTTCACGAGTTCCATTTCTTTTATTGCTTCCCTGTACAAGCTGTAAATAGTCTATTATTACAAGACCAATATCTTTTTCGATTTTCAATTTTCTACATCTGTTTCTTATTTCCATAACTGTTATGCCTGGTGTATCATCTATAAAAATATTTGATTCTGAAAGTGTCCCTAGTACATTTGCTATCTTTCCCCAGTCTTCCTCTTCTAGCTTTCCTGTTCTAATTTTGTTACTATCTACCATTGCTTCGCTACTTAAAATTCTATCAACTAATTGTTCTTTAGACATCTCTAAGTTAAATATAGCTACTGGTACATTTGTCTTAATTGCAGCATTTGCAGCAATATTTAATGCAAATGCAGATTTTCCCATTGCAGGACGAGCAGCAAGTAGAATTAATTCAGAGCCATGTAATCCTGTTGTCATATAATCTAATTCTGAAAACCCTGTTGCTACACCTGTTATATGTTGTTTTCTGTTATACAATTCTTCAAGTTTTGTTATACTTTCAATTAAAACATCTTTTATTGGTGAAAATCCTGATTTATTTTTATTTTGAATCAAATCAAAAATTTTCTTTTCTGCGCCATTCATAATGTCTTCGACATCTTCTGTTCCATCGTATCCAAGCTCTATTATCTCATTTGCAGTTTTTATAAGATATCTAAGTGTAGCTTTTTCTTGAACAATAGTTATGTATTTTTCAACATTTGCAGTTGTTGGAACTTTTGCAGGAAGTAGTGCTAAATACTCCATTCCTCCAATTTTGTCAAAAAGTCCCATTGTTTCTAATTCATCTTTTACAGTTATTAAATCTACTGGCTCAGATTTACTATAAAGATTTATCATAGCTTCAAAAATCGCTTTATTATCATCTCTATAAAAATTATCTGATTTTAGTTTTTCAACAGCAAGCATAACCGCATCTTTGTCTGTAAGCATACTTCCTATTACTGCCTGTTCCGCTTCTATATCATGTGGCGGTACTTTACCTAATTCCATAATTGTCTCCTTCTATTTGGGGACGGGGCAAAAAATCACTCACGTCCCTTTGGGGGACGGAGGAAAAAAGAAACCTCACTTCACCAAATAATTACACTTTTCTATTATCTGTCTTCTTTAGATTTTAGTTGCAACCTTTACTGTTCCAACTACTCCTTCAAATAGCTTTATATCTACTCTTTTTATACCCAAAATTTTTATTGGTTCTTTTAACTCTATTTTCTTTTTGTCTACTTTTATTTGATATTCTTTTTCTAATTTCTCTGCTATTTCTTTGCTTGATATTCCTCCGAATATTTTCCCATTTTCTCCTGCTTTAACCTTAAAATCTAAAGTTAGTTTTGAAAGCTTTTCTGCGATTTTTTCTGCTTCTTCTTTTTCTTGTCCTTTTTTATAAGCTATAGAATCCTTCTTAGTCTGCAATTTTGCCAAATTCCCTGGTGTTGCTTCTACTGCTAAATTTTTTGCAAATAAATAGTTTCTTGCATATCCATCTGATACATTAATTACTTCATCTTTTTTTCCTATACTTTTAATATTTTCCTTTAAAATTACTTTCATTTTAAACCTCCTTATAATTTGTTATCTTATTTCTGCAGAACTATCATGTAATCTTGTCTCTAGTCTTATTTTCTCCACTTCATCCTTTAATTGACTAAGTCCTTCTGGACCTAATTCCTCTCTATAGCTTGCAACTGTTTCTACTAGTCCTCTAATTATTGATTCATTTAAGTTTCCATTTCTTTCAAGCTCATTTAATCCTACCATTTCTTTAAATTGTTTTAATTTTTCAGTGCTATACTTATTAGCTCTCCCGGTTGTATATATATCTATATTTCGTTTTGCTAAATCAAAAATGCTATGATCATTTGTATCTAAATAATTTTCACCTACATTATTATCAATAATTATCTTTCCATCTTGACTTATTTCTATGCTTGTCGAAAAAATCATCATACCTTTTTCTATTCCTTGTAAATTAATCGTATAACCATCTGAGTTTCTTAATGCATATAAGCACATAATATCTTTTTTAGGTATACCAGACAAATATTCCTTAGGCCCATCTGCAATAAAATAAAAATCAGGATTATCATATACATATAAATCATTGTCTAATACAAAATGCTCTGCATATATTCTCTCTCCTCTATAAGTCTCTCTCATTAATACTTTTTCTTTGTGATGTTCTCTCCCTCTTATACTTAAAGCCTCACATAACTTTTTAAAGTTATCTATTATTTCTTTTCCCTTTTCATTAAATATAAACACATTTTGCTCTTTACTAATTTTCATCTATATTAACTCCTCTTACTATTTTGTAGCACTATTATATCAAAAATATCTAACAATAGCAATACTTATAGCTTTAAATTACAAACAAATAAAATAGCCCCTAAACATTATCTTATGTTTAAGAGCTGTTGGACAAAGGGTCAGTTCTTTTATCCAAGTATTAATTTTCCGTTTCTTCAAAATATTCATCTATCCTTTGTAGAAGTTCTTGTTTCACTTCATCTATTGACCTTCCGGCAATTTGAACACCCGCAACTGTGCTATGTCCACCACCACCCATTTTTTCTAAAATAAGTTGAACATTTATTTCTCCAACAGAACGTCCGCTAATACTAATACCTGTCTCTGTTGTTCCTATTACAAATGATGTAGTGATATTGCCTATTGTAAGAAGCTCGTCTGCAGCTTTTGCACAGACAATCCCTGCATCTTTATCCTCACTTTCGTAAATTGAGATACCAATTATATCTTTTACTATTTCAGTTTTTTCTATTATGTTCATAATTTTTTTGTAAGTTTCCAAATCTGTTTGGAACCATTTTTTTACTTTTATAATATCCACACCATATCTTCTAAGATATGCAGCTGCTTCAAAAGTTCTAACTCCTGTTTTGAATGTGAAGTTCTTTGTATCCATCATTATTCCTGCATACAATGCCTCTGCTTCAATAGTTGCAAGTTTTGGTTGAATTTCTGTGTATTGTAAAACCTCTGTAACAAGCTCTGCCGCAGATGATGCATACACCTCATGGAATGTTAAAATACTCTCTTTTATGAAATCAGTACTTCTTCTGTGGTGGTCTATTATAGCTATTTTACTTGTTTTCTCTAATAGTTCTGGCATTTCTACATAATTTGTTTTGTTTGTATCGACTATAATCAATAAAGTCTCTGCAGTGATTAAATTTTCTGCAACTTCTTTATTTATAATTACATCCTTGTATTCTTCATCTTCACTTAAGCTTTGCATTAATTCCTTTAAAGCAAGCCCCTCTGTAGTTGCTACGATGTTCACCTTTTTTTCTAAACTTTTTGCAAGTCTATAAATTCCTAAAGCTGAGCCAATTGCATCTATGTCTGGATTTTTATGTCCCATTATCATAATTTGTTCAGATTCTTTTATAAGTTCTTCAAGAGCATGAGCTACGATTCTTGCCTTGACTTTTGTCCTTTTTTCAAATTCTGTAGTTCTTCCTCCAAAAAATTGATATTTCTCATTTTCCCTAATAGTTGCTTGATCGCCTCCACGTCCTAAAATAACATCCATTGCAGCTCCGGCAGTTTTGTATTTTTCTTTGTTTGATTGCCCATCATTTGAAATTGCAATACTTAATGTAACCTGAACTTTGCTATTTATTGTAATATCTTTTATTGTGTCTAAAATGCTAAATTTATCTTCTTTAATCTTTTCTAAATATTTATAGTCAAAAATATACACAAATCTGTCTCTATCTGCTTTTATTAAAATTCCATCAATTCTGTTTGCCCATTCATATATAGACTTTTCAATTTCTGCAATAACTTGAGGTCTTTGTTCTGCTTCAATTTGTAAAACTGTTTCCTCATAATTATCTATCATTACGATACCTATGCAGTTTTTAGAATTTTCATATTCCCTTTTAAGCTTGTTTTCTTCTGTTTCATCTATAAAGTACAAAATCATCATGTATTTGTCAGATTGCTTTTTTCTATCCATTGTGCCAGATTTTATAAATTCCCCTAATACTTTATAGTCATTGTTTCCTATTCGAATTTCTTCTTTAATGCTTTTATCTTTATCATCTTTTTGCATTTCGATTTTTCTATTTATACTATCTAGCAAATCTTCTATATATGTTGACATATCTTCATTTGCAAATTCTGATACATATCTTGTGCTTCTCCAAATAATATTCCCATCAGTTTCTAAAATAATTAATGGAAATGGTGAGTGGATTAGACTATTTTTGGCAGCTGCATTAACATTTAATGTTAAGTCTTGTAAATGTTGTGAAATCTCACTCTTTCTTTTGTTGTTTGCAAAATATGTATATCCCATAATTAATGCAAATAATACTATTGAAGGTATTATCAATATTGGTTTTAAGATACATATAACAACTAATAATATAAATATTAATAATAAATATATTTTGGTTCTTGATACTAAACTATCAAAAATCCTTCTATTGCTGTTTTGCATAGATTCCCCCTTTTTTACATATACTATTGTACCTCTAAAACTATTTTTTGTCAAATTTATAATTGGTTATTGTCTTCTACAAATACAAATTAGCTTTTTTATTTTATAGTTATAAATGTTAAAACATAAAAATAACAGATATTTAATACGTCTATCTGTTACCTTTATATTCATTTTTTTTATACTATCGTTTAAAAAGTCCTTTTTTTCTTATTAAACACATCTGTGCTATATCTTCTTTTTTTCTCTTCTTCTAACTTTCTTGCTATTTCTTTTTCTTCAATGACCAGTTGTTCTTTTTCCTCATCTGTTGCCAAATAATTTATGTAAATTGATGCTAATATGTTTTTTGCATCTTTTGAAATATTTTGTTCATCTAATGTTTTATTTTTGTCAAATGGAACTGGATTAAATTTAGTATCCATTTTTTCTAAAACACTCTTTTTAAATTCAATAGGAATTTTATCTTTTATCTCTGGAGGTAAGTTATGTATTATCATAGCTACTTCAGTTAAACCTCTTTTAAATTCAATCGAATTATTCAATTTTATTATTCCTTTCCTTTATTAATTAATCTGCTTTTTCTTTTTCTTCTTCTCCTTCTAAGAAAGAAGCTACTATTTCTTCAATATCTGTAATTCTTGCTCCTTCATGCTGTACACTTTGAAACACTTTTTTTAATTGCTCCGTCCACTTTTTCATATTTTCCTTATGTATCAAATCACTAAGATGTGTTCCTTCCGGATACTCATTTTCTTTAGGAGGCATATATATATATAGTATGTGAACATAATGATCTATTTGCTCAAGATATCTCCCATGATTAATATATGAATTCTGAATATGATATTGTTTTCTATCCATAATTAAATATTCAGAGGTAACCTCAAAGTCATGTGCAGATTTCTTATCAGAAGACTCTTCAACTCTTACAAATTCTGTGTTTTCATTAACTCCTTTAAATATTCCTTTTCCTTTTTCATATTCTTTTAGTTTAAGTGGATCTGAAATACTATTTATGAGTTTAGGCCTCATAGATAAACGTTCTTCAAAAAATATCCCTTTTATACTTTGACGCATCTTTTTAATTTTAGGTTCATTTTCTATTCGCTTCTTAGCAAGAGCTTCTTCTTCACTTATTAAGCTGTTTAAATATTCATTCAGTCTTTTTTCTTCTTCGCTATTTAGCTCATATCCATTTAAATGATGTAATGCAAGATCATTATTATAAGTATATTCCTTCTCTTTTCGCTTATATTCATTATATTTTTCTTCTTCTTCCGGTGTTAATCTTTTTTGTTGATTGAGTTTATTTACTATAAATATATCTAGCCTTGGTTGAATATCTGAATTGTTTCTACGAAATAAATACATTTTTTTAGGATTACTTTCTGGATTTTTTAATTCGTTTAATACTATTAAATATCTTTTAAAATCATAATCATTTAAAATATCCTCTATAAATATATCTACAAATTGTTCAAATACTGTAGGGTCTTCGTTAAAATGTGTATTTTTTAATTCGCTATTATAATAAATTTCATCACGAATAGATTCAAAAATTTTTTCTCTTAATTCTGTATAAATGTTTGGATCATCAAATATTTCTGTTAATCTTTCTTGTATTGTATTTTCTTCTGCCATAACTTATCCCTTCCTTTTTATTCAAATTTTACAACATATTGTATCATCTAAAACAGTACTTGTCAAGTTATGTAAATAAAGTTGCTAAAAAGCTGAGGTTACTAGCTCTAGCTTTTATTTTATATATCTTTAAATTTTCTATAAAACACTACAATTATATTACAATTTCAAGTCTTTTTTGTTTTTCTTTCAATTGCAAGAATATAGTAAATTTGCACAACCCCTAAATACCCAAATATCGGAAACAATAATTTTACCAAATTCGAAAAACCAAAATTAGATATTAGTACCCCACTTATACACATTATTGTTACAAATTGTGGATAACTCTTTTGTTTCTTTGTAATATTTTTCAAAAAACTAATTCCAATAGATATTGCTGTTGAAAAAATTGAAGCTAAAATTACAACTCCATAGATAGCAGAAAATCTAGTGTAACTATTGTTTATTACATAAACAACGGGCATTTCTATTTTTGAATAATCTATATTAACACTTAAAAGAATTAAAAAAATACTAAAGGCTAGTATAAAAACAATAAATCCACTCAATGCAGAAACAATTAGTATTTGACTTTTATTTTTTATACTTCTACCTAAATTTACAAGCACTGGAATCACTAAAATCATGTTATAACTACAATAAATAGTTGCATCTAAAAGCCATTTACTACTCATCTTTTGCTCCAAATTAATTAATTCCGCTTCTTTAAGAATATCTATGAAACATAAAAAACCTAAACAAATGATAATAACTATTAGAGCTGGTACAATAAATGAATTTACAAATTTCACTCCTTCAATATCTTTAATTAAAACTATAAAACACATTAGTGATATAATACTAGAACCTATTATTGAATTAATTTGAAATTGCTGTTTAAAATATGCTCCAAAGCCTGAAATCATTATATAAAATGTAATTAGTAAAAAAGCATTTATGATTATGTTTGAAATATTGCTTATTTTTTTTGAATGAAAAACTTCTTCCAAAAAGTCTTCATAATTATCAATTTTTCTTGTATATATTATATTGCAGGTTTTATATATAACCATTGAAATTAATATACTACATAGTACTAAACCAAATATTCCATAGGTTTTGTATTTATAAAAAAATAGGTATATCTCTTGGCCAGATGCAAAACCTGCACCTATTAATGTTCCAATTATTGAAAATATGAGCATTTTGTTCCTTTCTTAAATTGCAATATTGCATAAAAATTTACGTATTTATCTATATTTTATGAAAAAACTATATTTTTTATGCGATTTTCACTTGACTTAGTGTCTTTTTTATGATATTATAGATATGTTCAATTGTTTTGGGTCAGTAGCTCAGTTGGATAGAGCAACGCCCTTCTAAGGCGTGGGTCGGGGGTTCGAATCCCTCCTGGCTCACCAAAATAATTTTATATGAACACATAAAAAAATATTATCAGTTTCAAGCTGATAATATTTTTTTATTATATTAAATTTTCTGGATTTAATGGTTTTAAATCTTCTACTACAAATTTACCATCTTTTCTAATTAGTACATCATCAAAATATATTTCTCCACCACCATATTCAGGTGTTTGAATACAAACTATATCCCAATGAATATTTGATCTATTTCCATTATCACTTTCTTCTAGCGCGGTTCCTGGTGTAAAATGAAAGCTACCTGCAACCTTTTCATCAAATAAAGTATCTCCCATGGTATTTTTTATATATGGATTTAATCCAAAAGCAAATTCTCCAATATATCTTGCTCCCTCATCTGTGTCTAATATTTCATTTAGTTCTCTTGTTTTATCTCCTGCTTCAGCTTTTATAATTTTTCCATCTTTTAATTCAAAATATATATTATTAAAAGTTATTCCATTATATACCGTTTCTGTGTTATATGTAATATAACCATTGCTACTGAATTTTGTAGGACATGATGCAACTTCTCCATCTGGAATATTATATGTTCCGTAGTATTTTTCAGCTGGTATTCCTTCTACACTAAAGGTTAAATCCGTACCTGGACCTATTATATGTACATTTTTGATTTTAGACAGTAGTTGTTTTAAGGGTTCCATAGCTTCTTCCATTTTATCATAATCTATTGTGCATACATTATAGAAAAATTTTGTAAATTCATCCAAGCTCATTTTAGCTTGATTTGCAAGCCATTCATTCGGGTATCTTAAAATACACCATTTTGTATGTTTTACTCTTTCTTCAAAATGCACTGGTGTTTGATAGTATTTATTATATATTTTCATACTTTTATTTGAAATTCCGTCAAGTCCTTTTGGATTTGCTGAACGAATACCAATATATGCATCTGCATCTTTCATTCTAGCTAAATCGTATTTTGCATATTCCTTTATTTGTTTTTCATTGCAATTTAATAATAACTCTTTTAATACTTTATAATCAATTATATTAAATATTGGAATTGCTCCTAATTCTTTTGCTTGTTTTATTAATTCGCTAGCTAAATCTGAACAGTCTGTGCCTATCATTTCTATTAATATCTTTTCTCCTTTTTTTAGCTTAACCGAGTGGTTTAATAGATTTGAAGCCAATTTTTCTATTCTTTTGTTCATAATATAAATTTCCCCCTCCCATTTTTTCTTTATTTTACTACATATTTTATTATTTTTCAATTTATCTACTCGAAATTTTAATGGGATATTTTTTTAGAATAAATGTTGAATTTTATAACAAATCAATTATTTAAAAAATAAAATTCAAAAATTTGCACATACTATTTTCAAAAGATTAATTAAAAGATAGGACGTGATAAAATGAATTCATATTGGATATCTTCAATGCCAAATTTAGAAAATATAAATCCCCTTGACCACAACCATATAACAGATGTATGCATAGTAGGTGCGGGGATTACAGGTCTTAGCATTGCATATTATTTAGCAAAAAATGGCGTTAAAGTTACCCTTATAGATAAAGCAGAAATAGGTGCAAAAACTTCGGGACATACAACTGCAAAAATCACTTTACAACATGGATTGATTTATGATTATTTAATAAACACCTTTGGATTCGATTATGCATTAAACTATTTTAGAGCAAATGAAAAAGCTATTTCAAATATCAAACATATTATAGATACAGAAAATATTGATTGTGATTTTGAATATAAGAATAACTATATTTATGCAACATCTCAAAATGACTTAACACAAATTCATAATGAAATTAAAGCTATAAATTCACTTGCTTCATATAGTTCATTAAATACACAAAATAATTCAAAAAATAATTATAAAAATAGCAATTGTAATCAAAACGATTATGCACAATTTGTACAAGAAACAGATTTACCATTCAAAATTGCAGGGGCAATAGAAACAAAAAATCAAGCTCAATTCCACCCTGTAAAGTATATGTATGGTTTAGCTAGAGCAATACAGAATAATGGTGGGCTTATTTTTACAAATTCTCTTGTTGACGATGTTCAAAAATATGATGATGGATATATAACTTATTCAAATAATTATACTATAAAATCAAAATATATTGTTATTGCTTCACACTATCCATTTATCAACTTTCCGGGATTTTATTTTTCTAAAATGTATCAATCTACTTCTTATGTAGTTGCAATTGAAACAAATAAAAAACTTCCAAATGGAATGTTTATAAATACTGGTGAGCCTGTACTTTCCTTCCGAACAGCTAAGCAACAAAATAGTAAAGAGCTTCTCATAATTTCAGGCGGAGATCATAAAACAGGCTATTCTCCTGATAGTGAAAGTTTTTATGGGTATAGATATATAGAAGAACAAGCTAAAAAATTATTTCCTGACTGTAAAATACTTTATAAATGGGACACTCGTGATTGTATTACTCTTGATAAAATTCCATATATTGGTGAATTTTCAATGTTTATGCCAAATGCGTATGTTGCAACTGGTTTTAATAAATGGGGTATGACTTCTTCTAATATTTCTGCAAATATTATAAATGATGAGATCTTAGGTCACAAAAATTTTTATGCAAAAACTTTTGACTCAAATAGATTTGATCCTATAAAAAATAGAGATGAAGTTAAAAATATGGTAAAACAAGTATTTCACTCTTTTGTAAGCAATAAAATAAAAATACCTGCTGAAGATTTATCTACTATTAAAAATGATAATGGTGGAATAATTCGTATAAATGGTACAGCTGTTGGTATTTATAAAGATAAAAATGGACAAATATATGCAGTTAATCCAACATGCACTCATCTTGGTTGTTTGCTAACTTGGAATAATATAGATAAAACGTGGGATTGTCCTTGCCATGGCTCACGTTTTGATTATAAAGGCCAAAACTTATATGACCCAGCTTATAAAGATTTAGAAACTTTTGGGTTAAACTAAAAGCGTGCATTTGGGCGTGCATTTGGGACCGGTTCTTTTTTGCCCGGGCAAAAAAGAACCGGTCCCTTTTGCACGCTAAAGCAAAACAATTTCTGAAGCATTTCTTAAAGAAGACTCTATTACAGTTAAATTTACATCATATGCTTTTGCAGTAATTTTGTCATATAACATTGGCATTTTTGATGGTTTATAGTAACCTCCACTTAGTTCATTTACAGCTTTTACCAATAATTGTATTATAACATAAATTTGTTTATCTAGAGGTATTTCAACATCATATTGTTCTTCTATTTTTGGTATATATAATCTTACTAAAACTTTATTATCCAAATAAGTCTTCCTCCTTTTCTTTCATTTCTAGAAGTTTTATTTCTATTGGTTTTCCTTTGATAACAGCATATCCGAATGTTGCCCCACAATTGTTTTCCATGTCTTTTCTGTTATACTCAGCTCTTATAAGCATTTGCTCCATAAATCCATTACCAACCCATATTCCTGAATCAGCTTGAACATTTTGCCTATACCAATTATCTAGTGTATGATTTTTAAAATTAGATAAATTATCTGCGTAAACAAAACTATAATTTTGTTTTGTCTTTAATAATGACATATTTAATGATAAACTAGTTTTATCGATTAATTGTGCTCCAAATTTATCCATTCCAATGATAAAACAAATATGGTGTATTTTGCTTTTACCAGTATCTTCTTTTGCTTTTTTCATATACTCCATATATTTGCTATTTATGTCTCCACCTTGATCTGATAAAGAATTCTCTGCGTCAAAAATTGTTACTTCAACATCTTTTAATTCTTGTATTTCATAAATTATATTTTTTGTAAACTCTATAACTTCATCCATTGCTTTTCCTGAAATTATTGTGGTATAATTCTTTTTAAAGTCATAATTTAATACTTTTATTTCCTTTTTAGCAATACCTAATGGTACAGAACTTATAGCATTTAAATCAGGTCTTAACTTTTCAAAAGTAACTACATCAGGCAAAATAGGTATTTCTTTAGCTCTTGATTTATATTTTTCATTTGCTTCTTCTATGGTTTTTATTATTTCGTTATTATATTGTTCTGCCTCACAAATTTTAGCAGTCTGAAATTCATAGAACTTATCATTCATTTCAATTAATCCCCTGCCGAAGTAATTAGATGGTCTTAGCTTCCTAATTTTATTTGAAATACTTATATATTCGTCATCTTTATTTAATTGTAAAACAATGTTCTGTTTGAAATTTTGTTTTAGTTTAAATCTCATTTCATTTGCTGAAGTTGCTACAAGAACAAATGAAATTCTATACTTTAATCCATCTCTTGTTAATGTTGAAATAATGTCATCATATTTCATATTATAATTTTCTGATATAGTAGCAAAATTGTTTATTGCAATTATTATCATAGGCATACTATTGTCTGTTTGATTTATATATAAATTATAATCTCCATTATATTGTGACAAGATGTCTTTTCTCGTCTTTATTTCTTCTGAAATCATCTCAAAAAATCTCTCAATTTTTTCCTGTTCATTTATAAAAACTACATCACCAACTTGTGGTGCATTTTGGAATATTTTTAATGCCTCACTTCCAAAATCTAGTAAATATATAGCTACATCATCTGGACTATAATTGTTAACAATATCATAGACCATGGTCGATAACAAGGTTTCCTTTCCGCTCTCTGCATTTCCATATATAATAGTATTTCCGTTTTCATTAAAGTTTATTGTAGATATACCTTGTTTTTGGTTTGTAGGGTCATCATATTCTCCAATTACAGGATTAATAATATTTTCTTCTTCCTTCTTTTTATATTTTTCTCTAATATCTTTAATATAAATATTTTCTGGAATAGGATCTAGCCATAACTGTTCATTTTTTATTTTTTCTCTTTTTGCCATGTCATATATGTATTGCACTACTTTGGTCAATTGTTCTCCTTGTATTGAAGATTTTATATTTTGATTGTTTTCTTCAACTCTTTTTATTGTGTCTCCAGTATTTGATATAAATGTAATAGAATTGTCTACAATCTTTTTAGTTTTGTTAGATGGAATATATGGTGCACCAGACCATGCAGATTGTCCTAATTCGAAATACTCATCATTTCCAACCTGAATATAAAATTGTCCTTGACCGTTTCAAATAAGCTGCATCATTTTTTCCAATCATATCTCTTGAATCTTCTTTGTTTTGTACCTTTAAACAAATTGCAAATCTACTGTTACTCCTTATTTGCTCATTTACAATTCCTGCTGGCTTTTGTGTAGCTAGAATTAGATGAACACCTAAACTACGTCCAATTCTTGAAACACTAATCAATTCCTCCATAAAATCTGGTTGTTGCTGTTTTAATTCTGCGAACTCATCACAAATTATAAATAAATGTGGAATTGGTTCTTTCACGATTCCATCATGATATAACTTTTGATATTTGCTAATATCGATGGTACCTTCATCTGTCATGTTTCTAGCCATATTAAACTTCACTTGTCTTCTTTTTAATTCTGACTGAATAGATGCAAGAGATCTATTCAATCCTGCTACATCTATGTTTGTTATAGTTCCAACTAAATGCGGTAATCTTATATTATTTTTTTGGAAGGCTCCAGCTAAACCTCCACCTTTATAATCAATTAAAATAAATGCAACATCATAAGGATGATAATTTACTGCTAATGATAAAATGTATGTAATAATAAATTCTGATTTTCCAGAACCTGTTGAACCTGCTACAAGTCCATGTGGACCATGAAATTTTTCATGAACATCTAGATATATATTTTTCCCTCCATCATCTACTCCTATTGGTGCTCTTAAAGATAATGTAGTATCATTCTTTTTCCATCTCTCTAAAATATTTAATTGCTCAATAAGTCCTGCATCATACATCTCTAAAAATGAATAACTTGATGGCAATGAACTTTCCTTTTTAGAAGATACACATCTTATTGGAATATTTGATAGCATATAGCAAATTTTATCAAATTGTAATATATTTGGTGAGTTGAACACAAATTTTATTTGATTACTTGAAGTCAACTCTTTTTCTATTATTTGTCCTTCACTTTCATTTAAATTAATAAAAGCTTTTGTTTCTTTAGGTAGTTGAAAAATATCATTAGTTGTACAAATAATACCAAAGCCTAAATTCTCTTTTTGTTTTAGTATTTCTTTAATAATTCTTAATTTTTCTATTTTCTTATAATTGTCTGTTATTATTAAATAATATGGTTTAACAGCTTTATAATCTAAATCTTTGTTTTCTTCTTTTTCAATTAATCTTTGTTTTAATTCTTCCTCTAAATAGATAGAAACCTTTTCCATATCATCATAATTATCAGCAAAAAATCTAATTTCTTTTGAACTATTCCAAACATGTGGAATAGTTTTTACATATTCCCAATTCTTTTTTTTGTCTTCTTCTAAAAGAAAAACTAAGTTTAAGTCTTCATAATTATGAAATGTAATTAATTGAACTATTATATTTTTAATTAAATTATCAATTTTTGTTTCATCATTAGATACTATTGCAGAGATATTTTTTTCTGCAAAATTAAAAGTAATTGGTGCCCCTATTAAAGTTTTTGATTTTACTGCTACAACATTTGCAATTTCTCTTAACTCATCCTCCTCCATCATAAATTTTTCTTCTGGATATGAAATCTCTGCCTTTAGTGGAACTTCTCCAATTCCAAGCCTTACAGTTAGAAAGTCAAAGTCTTCAATTTCTCTTTCCCAAAGTCTATTATCTTTATTTAATATTATTTTTGTACATTCATTTGCAGATACATAATTATGCAAAAGTATTCCTCTCTGTTTTTCCATTTCTTCATCAATTTCAGCAATTTTTTCATTTATATACTGTCCATATTTCGTTTGTCTTTCTAGTTCTTGTCTTTTTTTCTTGTTTTTATCCATTTTCCTATTTATCATAGGCATTAACATCATACCGATTAGCATAGAAAGATACATTAACATTTGAAACACATAATTCTTTAGCGGAGTCCCATCATTTACATATCCGGTCTGTTACTCTAATAATATTTATTATCATTGTAAGACACATAGTTAAACTTGTAGCTAAAACTGCGACAAAAGATATTGGACTATCTTCTTTTTTTGCAGGTGGTGGTTCAATTGATATTTTCTTCTCCTCAATTATGTTAATTAACCTTGGTGCTCTTTTAAAATAGTCTTCCTCCTTATATAAAGTTATATCTTGTGTTTCATTTTTTTCATTTTCATGAAATTCATCATTATCTTTTTTATTTAATACTAATTTATTGGAATTAAATTTAACTTTCTGTAATGGATGATTTATATAAATGCTATCTCCCATTATAATAATTTTTAAGCCCATTATATAAATAATGTCTCCATTTTTTAGTGGTCTAGATTTATCTCCAATGTTTTGATTATTTACAAAAGTTCCAAATTTTCTATCAAAGTTTTCTAGTACCCATTTATCTCTATCATAAAAAATTCTAGCATGTGTATTAGCTACTAATTTATTATCATAAACTATATCGTCTTTTACACTTCTCCCAATAAATACTTCGTTTGTATTTCTTATATCGAAATGATAATAGTCATCTTCATAGGCAGGTGCACAATATATAATATAAAGGTTTTCTGCACTTCCCAAGCATATTCCATACATATTATGTTCTTTTAATATTACTCTATCTACAACAACTTCTGTATCATTGTTAATTCTAATTTTATCATTTTCAATTATTAACGCTTTAGGGTTAATTGCTTTAATATATTTGTTAGTTATAATTTGCCAATTATCATCTATCCCCTCTATATTGACCAATTTTTGGCTTACCTCTTGAGTCTCATCTTTTAGCCAATAATTTCCTATTGGATTTTGAGGTAATCTAATTTTATGAATTCCGTTTTTACCAATTAATGTTACTAGCAAAAAACTCACCTTTCTTTCTTTTGCAGTTTCTATTTATCTACATTATATTATATAATAAAATATTATTTTTACAATACCTGTTTAATATGCAAAACTATCAAAGCTTTGGTGTATCTGTTTTTTAACTTTTTTTAAGTTTTTATTACTTTTTTATTACTTTTTTACAGTTTTGTTACAATTATGTTACAATTATCTTTTTTCTATTGACAAGAAAAAAATCTTTTATTATTATTAAATTAAAATTGTCAACGTATTGATGATTTTAATATTATTACTAAAGAATTATACTAATATATTTTTTATAAGGAGGTGATTTTATGGCAGTAAATCTTTCAGACGACAATGTTCAAAAATTCAAATCTGGTCTATCTGCTATTCAAAATACTATTGTACAATGGGATGCTCCATGTGAGTCTATTAAGCATTTTTTAACTGGCGATGTTGGTACAACATTCCATGAGAATTTTGGAACAGGACGAAAAGCACAACAAGCAATTAGTGGCCTTGTTGAAATATTACAAGAGATGGAAACATCTATTAAAACACTTCTTAGTGATACTGAGACATATTTAGACAATTATAAAGCTGAGCAAGATTCAACATTTTAACAATATTTTATAGAAAGGATGGTAATAATTATGAGTTTAAATAACTTAACTAGTCAACAAGTTTCTGATTGGTTTCAAAATATACAAGAACAAATAAGTAGCCTATCTCAATATTTAAGCACAATAAAAGGTATCATTTTAACTGGAGGAGATAGTAGCTTACCTTGTGGTATAATTGAACTTACAAAATCTAATGATACAACTTTATCAGATTCATGGAATAACTTTTCTTTGGCTGTTGAAGCTGCACAAAATAAATTAGATAGTAAGACAGAAGTTTTTTATTCTTCAATAGCAACTTTTACAGAAATGATTAGACAGTCTAATGAAGAAAATATTTCAGCTGTTGATGAAACTACTACTACTTTTGAAAATGCTACAGATGCAATTAATAATCTTTAAAAAGATTTTATAATATAAATATTATTTTTTGGAGGTGATTTAAATGGGCGAAACAGCAATGGGAGAAAATGAAATAGCTCAAGCACAAGAAAATGTCGATTCTTTGGAAACTTTAGTAAATCAATGGGCTGGTTTAAAAGAGCAACTTGAATCAAATTTCAATAGCTCTGCCGGAACAACTTTTACAGGGTATTTTACAATAGGTAAAAAATATTCTAAAAAAATACTTGGAATTACAAATATATTGCAAGATATTGAAGGGTCAATACATTCATTAATCACAGCAACAAATGATTTTCTTGATGAACAACGTGCAGCAAATGAAAAAGAATTTTCAAATTCAAATTAATATAAGAAAAGTGACTTCGTCACATGTGCAGGTTACAAAGCAATCGCGCGAATATAGGAAACTTTGTCTTTTTATATCCATAAAAATTTGACGATTTTTTCTATGCAATAATAATCTTTTAGAAAGGAGATTTAGATATGGAAGAAAATTTAACCGATGAAGAAGTTATCCAATTTAATGATGCTATGACAGAAGCTTTAAATAACTTTTTTGGGAATTTAATGGCAATGAATAATCATTGTGCTAGTATTAGGAATTTAGTAAAATCAAATGATGAAACTATGTATTCTAAATGGTCTAGCCTTAAAGAAACCATGGAAATATCAATGAATACTTTTAATGAAAATAATAAGGTACTTCAAGATACTCTTAATACTTTTGAATTAAATGTTAAGTCTTTACATGAAGAAGGAGTAGACACAGCTAATTTAGCAGATAATGTTTTTAAAGAGTATATTGAGAGAATTAATGCTCTTTAATAATAACAAAAAACCACAAATTAAATTGTGGTTTTTTTGTGGGTTAAATTTAAGCAATATTTTTTTAATTTGACTTTTTGCCTGTTTTTTTGCTTTTTTTCTTTATATTAGCTGAAGCTTCAATAAGTTTTTTATTAAACTCTTTTTCTTCATCATCTTTAAATCCTAAATAAAATACTTCCACAATTTGTGAATGATCAAAAACCAAAATTTCCTCTGATGACAATAGTCCCTCAGGATATATACACCCACTATAATCCCATAAAGCTTTTTTTTCTCCTCCTTCGTCTTCAAACTCTGCATTTGGATAGAATCCAATTATCATAACTTTTTTTGTTCCACCCTTTAATAATACAACACTTCCAATTGGTAATATATTATCATTATTTTCTGTCATTTTATTCATCCCTTTCTATATTTGATTTTGGAGACTCTTCTTCTCCCTTTGTATCTTTTTCTCTATTTCTTTTAAAACGTAGTACAGTTGCACCAGTCAATCTTGCCATAAGACCTATTAATCCTTTTTCTTTCGTCCTCTCAGTCTGCATATCTTCTATTTTCGAATATCCAGCTGATAGTGCGACTGCAAAGTTTTCCCTTTCAGGTGTGCCTTCATACACTTCTCTTAAAGTCTCAAATACTCCGTAAAAACATTAGAATACTTGCAACTTTTAGCGCCTTTATCTCCCTTTTAGATTTTCCAACTTCTGGCGTTATTGGTAATCTTGCAATCCAATTTTCCCTTTCAAATACTATTTTTATTGCATCTAAAAATCCCATTTGTTCTTCTTTTTCTTGATTATCATCTAATTTAGAAATCTCTCTACCCTTTTTTTCTATAAATTTTCTAATCATTTCGTTATATTTAGATTCATAATCTGGATCATCTAAATTAAAAATAAAATCGCAATCTGCTCTATTTATTTCACTCATAAATATTACTCCTATCTTTATTTTAAATCTTCTCTATTTCTTTATTTTCTCTTCTATAAAATCAAATCCCTTTCCTACCACTTCTTTTGCAGTTTTTTCTGAATAATCTAAATATTTACCTATCTTTTCAATAACATTTTTTGTACTCTTTGTTTTTTCTAGATCCCTTTTATAGTAGTCTACCATGTACTTTTGAAAATCTTTATCTTTCCAGTAAGTTTCCTTCATTAATTTATCCAATTTTTTAGATGCATTTTTAACATTGTCATTAGCTTTTTCGTTTGCTAAATTTATCCCATAAGATACAACAAAGTTTGTAGTAAAATCTCTTGCAGCATCTCTTAGGCTATAGTCTTCCCCTGTAATATACTTTAATGTTGCTTCTTCTACTGTTGTTTTATATGCAGCAACACCTGATGTCGCACCAACTTCTCCTTTTTTTGAAAGAGGAGCGTTTGGGATAATATATCCGGTTGCTTTATCTATTACAGCATTATGTGCACCGACTGCTATGGCTGCCTTATTTACTTTGTCTCTGTCCTCTTTACTATTGGGATCAATTTTGTCGGATCTATATGCCTTTGTTGCAATAGTTCCAGAAGTTCTCATATAATCATATGCGGTAATTGCTCTTTCCCCTCCTAATGCCCCTGCTGTTGTAACTATAGCTACGTCAGTAGCAGTTTTACCTGCATCTTCAAAATATTCCCCATTTTTGTTAATTCTCTTTGCAACATCTTTTTTACTTACTGTATAAGTTTCACGTTCATATATTGGAAACCCATTTTTATTATAGCCTTTTATAATAGGCCTTCCATTTTGGTCTCTTTTTATTCTAGTTCTTGTTTCATCTTCATATAATTCTTCATTATAGCCCATTTCTTTTAGCTTCTTATCATACCAGTCTTGTGAATGATTAGTTTGTATATCTCTAGCACATTTTGCTGATGCTTTATCCCTTCCAATTAAATCCAAAAAAAATGATTTTGCCGATGTAAATGAATTCTTCGCTGTTTCAAGTGATTCATAAACACCTTTATCAAAATTATACTTATAAATTGTCATTGCTTTTCCCCATTGATTCAAGCTTGCCCAAAAGTCTTTATCAATTGTGTACCCACGTTGTTCTTCATAATTACTTATTTTTGGCATTCTAGTACCATATAATAAAGACTCCTCTAGTTCCTTTGCTTTTTCATCAGCATTTACTAATCCATTAATATGATCATTTATGGTAGTTTGCAGTCTATCAAACTTTGACTTACATCCTTCTAGTTTTGTAATATATTTTCCAATTTTATTAAATTTAATGTTAAATACCATTCCAAAAGCAGTTTTATTTGGATGTTTCATCCCATTAACCGTATTTACTCCATTAATAGCTATCCCTAATAAGCCTACAACATCGTTCATATAAGCTGTAAAAGTCTTTTGTTTAAATTTACGTATTGTATATCCCATTCTTTCACCCCTTTCTAATAACTTAACAAGTATGTTTTTTTTCTTCAATCTTTCGTGAATAACGATTTATATCGCGTTCACATTGTTTTATAAGTGTAGAATATGATGCTGACTTAAGTGCTTTTTGATGAAGTTCTAATTCTTTCTTTTTTAATTCCTCTTCTATGTTACTTATAATTGTAGTTGCTTCATCAATCAAATCATAAAAATTATCTTTAACTTCTTGAACTTTTCCCTTTTCATTATAAATTTCTCCATTCCACCCACCAGATTTATTTCCTTTATAAAGAACGGATAGTGTACTTTTAGCTTTATCTATTGATTGTATAGCAGGTGTTAATTTCCATATAACCATGCTATTTATATTGTTTTTTATATTACTTATTGATTCTTTATCTTCTTTTAGATCTTCTATATACTTCTTCAGCTCATTTATTTCGGATTTAACTTTACTAAGTTTCTTTTCGTAGTCTGCTTTTTTATCTCTCGCTTTTTTTCTTTTTCTTATTAATTCCTCTAAAGAACTCACTTTGTCACCCCTCCCTTTAAGTACAAATAAACTATTTGCTTCTAGATTAGTATTACCTCTGTTCCATTTCTTATATTAGATTCTCTTATGCTTAGATTATCATCATATGGTATAGCTGTAATTTTATCATATAATACTGATTTTCTCTGTGGAGTATAGTATCCGTTGCTTAATTCATTTATCGCCTTTGTAAGTAATTTTATCACATTGTATATTCTTCTGTTTAATGGGATTAGAATATCATATTGTTCTTCTAAAATAGGTACATAAACCTTAACTAAAACTTTATTCATCATCATCCCCCTTTTCTTTAATACCTAATAATTTTATCATACTTGGTATTCCATTCTTTATAGCATATCCAAAACTTACTCCACAATTATTTGATAATTCACCATTTGAGTTGATTTCAAATACATATTGATCATCCACTCCATTTCCAACCCATATTCCGTCTTCTCCTGTAATATAGTCTTTATACCAATCATCATATTCATGATTTTTTATTTTTGTGGCATTGTCAACAAAAATAAAAATAACGTTTTCTTTATCTTCTGTTTTTTCTAACATTTCTTGAAATTCAGTTTCTCCATCATCTAATCCACTAATAAACTTATCTACCCCTATGATTATACAAACTAAAACATCTTTGTTTTTTATTTTTGTCTTTATCAATAAATTAGCATAATCCTTTTGTACCTCATCTTTCTTTTGCTTTATTACTCTTTCCTCATCCAAAATCAATAATTCTATATTTTCTATCATGTTTATTTCTTCAATTAAATGAATTACATAATTAACCGAATCCTCAAGATTTTTTGATGTAATAACTGTAGCCTTTCTTTTTGTAAAATCATATTTGTATATATTTAATTCCTCTCTAGATATTCCTAATGGTAATGAATGCATATCAGTTAGTTCGTCTTTTATCATATCTAAAGAAACTTTCTTTGGAAGAACAGGCACAGGTTTAGCTTTATCTTCTCTTCTTTCAATTAATTCATTTATTTGTTCTTTTATATAAACATTCCATTTTTCTGGATCACATATTTTAGCTGTTTGAAATTCATATATTTCTTCATTGTCAAGAGAAATCAATCCTCTACCAAAGATACGAGATGGTCTCTTTTTGCCAACATTATCAAAAATGTTGAAATATTCATCATCATTATTTAATTGTAGCGTTAATTTTTTCTTGAAATTTTGAGACAAACGATATCTAATATCATTTCCATTAGTAGCTGTTAAAATAAATACTATTCCACATTTAATTCCTTCTCTTGAAAGAGACAATATTTGATCATCGTATTTATCCTCATACATCTCTGAAAAGGCTTCATATCCATTTATTATATTAATTATCATTGGCATATTTTGTCCACTTGTGTTTAAATATAAATTGTAGTCTCCGTTATATTCTGATAATAAAGATTTTCTTAGTCTAATTTCTTTTTCTATCATGTCAAAATATCTTTGTATTTTTTCGTCCTCTCCTGCAAACATAACATCTCCAACACTTGGACTATTCCTAAATATCTTAAGTGCTTCACTTCCGAAATCCATTAAATACATTTGAGCTTCATTAGGTGAATATGTAGTCATTATATCATATACTATGGCATTTAACAAAGTCTCTTTACCACTATCTGCACTTCCATATATAATTGTATTACCACTTTTAGATAAATTAAGTTGTACTACACCCTGACTTTGATTTGCAGGATCATCATATTCTCCTATTGTAGGAGATATCTCATATTGTTTTGGCTTTATATTGTATTTCTTTTTTATGTCTTTAATATAAATTGTCTCTGGAATATTCTCTAACCACAATTTTTCTGATTTTATACCTTTCTCTTTTGCTAATTTTGACATATATTGAACAATATTAGTCAATTGTTCCCCCTCATTGTTTTCAACTTTTTTATTGTCATCATCTATCTTCTTTATTACAGTTCCCATATTTGATAAAAATTCAATAGACTTATCTTCTTTCTTTTTCGCAGTGTCTGATGGTATATAATCAGCTCCTGACCAAGCAGATTGTCCTAATACAAAATATTCATCATTTCCTACTTGAAGATAAAACTGTCCTGCATTTTTTAAATAAGCAGCATCTGGTTTTTTGATAACATCATAGCTATCTCCTTCATCTTGAACCTTTAAACATATTCCAAATTTACTATTACTTTGTATTTGATCACTGACTATTCCTGCTGGTTTTTGTGTTGCTAGAATTAAATGTACTCCCAAACTACGTCCTATTCTTGCAACACTTATTAATTCATCCATAAAGTCTTCTTGCTGTTGTTTTAATTCTGCAAACTCATCACATATTATTAATAAGTGAGGTATTGCCTTGCTTACTACTCCCTCATGATATAACTTTTGATATTTATAAATGTCAATTGTTCCTTCATCTGTCATATTTCTAGCTTCATTAAACATTATTTGTCTTCTTCTTAATTCGCTCTTTATTGAGGCCAAAGATCTTTGAAGCCCTACTGTATCAATATTGGTAATTGTTCCAACTAAATGTGGCAATATTGCATCTCTTTTTTGGAATGCTCCTGCTAATCCTCCACCTTTATAGTCTATTAAAATAAAAGCAACATCATCTGGATGGAAATTAAGTGCTAATGACAATATATATGTTATAATAAATTCAGATTTTCCTGAACCAGTTGCTCCAGCAATTAATCCATGTGGTCCATGAAATTTTTCATGTATATCTAATGAAATGATATTGCCTGTACTATCTATTCCTATAGGTGCGCTTAAAGATCTCGTTGAATCATTACTTTCCCATCTATTAATAATATTTAATTGTTCAATTGTACCAACATCATACATTTCCAAAAATGTATAAGTATTTGGAAGCATCATATCTTTTCCTGATGTATATCTAATTGGAATATTTGAAATTACTCTCAATATTCTTTCAAAGAAAATTCTTTGTGTATCATCAAATATGAATTTTTTTTGTAATTTTGAAGTCATTTCGCTTTCATATATGCTACCTTCTCCATCTTCAAGATTTATAAATAATTTACATTCACTAGGTAGTTTTACTATATTATCCGCTAGACATAACATTCCAAAGCCAAGATTCTCTTTAATTCTTAATACTTCTTTTATTACACTTAATTTTTCTATACTTTTATAATCATCAGTTATTATTAGATAATATGGACTAAAAGTTTTGTAGTTAACATCATTGTCTTTTGAAAATTCATATCTACTTTGCAGTACTTCTTCCAAATATCTTGATATATCTTGCATTTCTCCACGATCATTTGAGAAGAATCTTATATCTTTTATATTGCTCCATATATGTGGTAACATTTTAAAGTGTTCCCATTTCTTTTCACTGTCCTTACTTAATAAAAAAACTAACTTTAAATCTCCATAACTTTGAAATGTAATTAATTGTAATATTATATCATAGAAAAATCTCTGCTGTCCCTCTGCATTCTTTGAAATAATTCCTACAATCTTTTTTTCAGTTAAAGAAAGTACTATTGGGACATTTTTTAATAATTTTGATTTATTGGCGACTGTATTTAAAATATCAACCAAATTATCATCTTCCATAGTAAATTGTTGTTCTGGATATTGTATTTCAATATCTGATGGGGTATCTCCTGTTCCCAATCTTACTGATAAAAAATCATAATCTTCAATTGTTCTTTCCCATAAACGCTTATTTCTTGTTAAAATAATTCTAGAGCATTCCTCTGCTGATGAATAATTCTGAAATAATGCATTTCTTTGTCTTATCATTATTCCATCGATTTCTTTTATTTTTTTATCAATATATTCTTTGTATCTCTTTTGTCTTTTTTCCTCATATTTTATCTTTTGACGTTTTTGCCATTTCATTTCTAATACCGGAAATAGTAGCATTGCAATTAATGTTAAAAATGAAATTATTAATGAAATAACGGTTTCTTTTGAAGATTCCATGCCCTTTGATAATCCTTCTAAGGAATTAACCATAGACACAATCATTACTGCTCCCATTGAAAGAGTTGAGCCAATCACTAAAATAGCTGGCATTTCTTCTTGATTTTGAGATGCTGGTGGTGGATCTATTTTAACCTCTTCACGTTCTATTTTGTTTTTTATTCTAGGTGCCCTATAGTAATAATCGCTTTCTGTATATATGTCTTCATCATTTGCTTCCTCTTCAACTAACGTCTTTTCTTCATTATTTATATTTTTTGAGACAAACACTTCACTATTGTAACTAACTTGGTTTAATGGATTATTGATAAAAAGGTCATTTCCCATTATTATTATTCTTAAACCCATTATAAAAACTATGTCTCCATTCAGTAAAACCCTTATATCTTTGCTAACTGGTCTATCATTTACAAAAGTTCCGATTTTTTTATCTTTATTTTCTATTATCCATCTCCCATTACTATAACTAATTTTTGCATGCACTTTTGATACCAAATCATTCTTATATATAATATGGCATTTCTCGTCACTTCCAATTAATATCTCTCTATTGTTATTTATATGTATCTGTCTAAAATCTGTTTCGTAAACTGGTGCACAATATAATATATATAGTTCTTTTTTTGTACCTATAGATATAAAGTATATCCCATATTCTTCTATTGTGGATTTTTTTCTAATAATATTATTATCTTCATTTATTATATGTATTCTATTTTCTTCAATATCTATATTAGTTCTATCTATTACATGTGATAATCTATTATTATATATTTGCCAATTATTTCCATTACCTTCTATATTTAATAATTTTTTTTCTTTACCATCTGATCTTTTACTTGTTATCCAATAGCTTCCCCTAGGGTATTTTGGCAAAGTAATTTTAAATATCTCATTTTTTCCAATTAAAATGGCTTTCATTGCTTTATTACCTTTCATATTTTTTGTATATAAATACTTTCCTTGATAACTGATATACAGTTATCAAAGAAAATATTTACTTTTTAACCTTGTTTGCTTGTTCTGCTTTTCTCATATCTTCTGCTGATTGATCCATAAGCTTTTTAAAATCTTTCTTTATAGCTGTGGTATTTTTTACAATATTTGTTTTCAAACTTTTAAAGGTCTTTTTGAACTCATCTGAAGCATCACTCTTCCAATTTATCTTGTTATATTTTGCTTCAATGCTATTCATTAAGTCATTTACTTTATCAAGATTTTTCTCCATTTTCTTTCTCTTTGCATCAACGTCATTATCTTCAAATCTTAATGTTTTTTTAGCAGAAAGAGCAACATTGGCTATTTTTTTAGTTGCTTTTTCAATAGCTGTTGTTACTGCTTTGCCCATATCAACTTTTGCATAGTTGTTTGCAATTGTTTCTAGGGTAAAAGGTACTTTAGTTACAGTTAATTTTAGCATATTATCAAAATCAGGAATCATTTTATTAAATCCTTTAACTAAATCATCATATCTAGGTCCGTACCAATCTTTTTTCATTTCTTTAAGAGTATTATATAATTCCGTAATTTCTTTGTTCATTTTTACTGCATCATCCCTCATACCTTTTGCGACTCTAGGAAATCCTTGATAGTCAACTTCATCAATTCTTGCTTTTGCCATAATATTCACCTCCCTTTTTATGTTATAGTATAAAAACCTTTATAGGCTATTACACTATTTTTTTTTATATTTTATTTTATTAAAATATACTATACCTTTTTTATAACATTTTTCTTTAAAAAATGCAATATTTTTTAGTTAAATCTGAATAAAAAAATAAAAATTTCTTTTCACCTTCATTTTAATTTTCTATAAACTATTATTGATAAAATCACTAAATTGATACCTATCAATAGCAAAATACCTTGTAGTATAACTTTAGTATTAATATTTTTTGATATTTTCTTAAAAATACTACCAAATGAAATATCCATTTCCTAAACTTCATCATTTTCTATATAGTTTGTATCTTCTGTTGAAGAAGCTACGCTTTCTTCACCTATTGAATTGTTTACATTATTATTACTACCACTTTCTATCCTATTTATTGATTTCATTACACTAATGCATACAAATATAATTAATATAATATTTATTAAAACTATTAATCCTATCACTATATATCTCTTTAATTTTTGGCTCATCCACTTAATTTCTTCCTTTCACATTGTGTTTAAAGCTTTAATTGTAACTAGTAATATTTTTCAGTGCACATTCCCTAATTATATTTAATACTAGCTCTCTTCTTTTGTCTTTTGGTATAATAATATTTAGTGTATTTATACATTTATCTGTTTGTGCTTCATTTAAATCTTCTTGTTCATATCTATCTCTTAAGTCTTCTATAAATTTATATATACAATTATTAATATATTTGTTGTGATTTTGAATAATATATACTAAATTATATCCTTCCTCCATTGCCTTCATCAAAAAATCAATTTTAAAATCTGCTGTAACCTCTATTTCTTGAAAATTAATACCTAAATTTTCACATTTTATCCCTTTTGCATTCATATGTAGTTTTTCCGCTGCAATACATAAACTATTTATTGTGTTTCCTTCTCTATCTGTTTGCGCAAAATTTCTAATAGTAGTAAGAGAAATATTGTCTATTCCGTAATATGCAATTATCATTCCTAAACATGTTACTCCACACAGCATCTCATCTGGTTGTATTAAAACGTTATATTTTATTTTTCCCTCTTTTGAATATAATATCTCATCATTATCTTATCCTTTTTAGCTTTTTTTGTCAACAAATTTAGCAAAAAAAAAAAGCATAAACTTTTTTTTCAGTTTATGCTATTTTTTAATTCATTTGTATAAATACATTAGCCTTGCTTGAACCATTATTTTTACCATATTCATGTCCTGAAACTTCTATTTGAACAGTGCCATCTACACCTTGTTTTGAAACACTTATTAAATTATTATCAAAAGAAATTTTAGCATTTATTGGATTTTTTATATCTTTTATATTATCTATACTATCTAGCCTTGATGCAATTTCTTTCAAATACACTTTTTCTGCTTGTGTAGAATATTTAATATTATGTTTTTGCTCTTTAGAACAATCTTGCTTAAAAAATACATCTTGATAATTATCAGCCTGATTTCCATATATTATTTCAGGTTGTTCATTATCTATCTCTTGATAGCCCCAATTTCCATCTTTTGCATTTAAAACAGTTTCTGCATCATATTCTTCTACTATTTCATCAATTCCAAATTCGTCAAGCTCGTTAAATTCATTAAAATTATATATACTCATATTTCTGTAATTCCTTTCAAATTGTTTTTAGGTAAAGTTTACTCTAACCACAACAAATCTCCAATTCTTTGGCTCTCCTTGTTGATGTCCATGTATTTCTAAAGTAACTAATCCTAATCTTCCAGAACCTCTTGTGACTACTAAATTTGAAGTTCCAACTCCACTTACTCTTGCAGGAATAGAACTCTTTGTAACATATATTTTATCTATTATTCCAATTCTCGCACCAACTTTTGCGATTGAAACTGATGGTGTTCTTACAACAAGTTGAATTCCTCCACAATGTTTTCCATAGCTTTTCAAATTACCAACATTTGGGATAGATACTCCTTGGAGTCCAATTTTTGAAGTTGAGCTACCACTACCTCCAGTTGTGCGAGCAAATTCTGATACTACAGCACCACCCTCTGTTTCTTCTATCTCTATATCTTTAAGCTCCTGTACCTCATAATCTTCTCCTTGTGTTGTATTTGTAAATTGTTCAAATTCATCTAATTCTGTTATTTCTTCAGTTCCATCAAAATCTTCTTTCATATTAAAAATCTCCTTTCTACAATATTACACATGTAATATTATAAAAAAAAGCCTTATTTTTCAATAATCTTTTTTATGTTATTTTATGTACAGCTCATAAATCAATTTATTTTAATACCCTTTAGAAAATTATTACATTTTCTTTACTTTTTTTTTACAAAAAAATTACAATGTTCTTATTTAAATATTCTACGTAATAGTTTTCGTTTTATTTAAAAAAGGCACTAGAGTAAAATTCTAGTACCTTTTTTAGTTTCTATTCTTCTTCTCCTTTTAGCTTTTCTGCATTATCAGCTGCAATGAGATTGTCTATCATTTCGTCTAAATCTCCATTTAAAAAATTCTCGAATTGATATACACTCATACCAATTCTATGATCTGTAATTCTTCCTTGTGGATAATTATATGTTCTTATTTTTTCACTTCTGTCTCCAGAGCCAACCTGAGATTTTCTTGTATTTGCAATTTCCGAATCTTGTTTATTTTTTTCTATTTCATATAGTCTAGATTTTAAAAGATTCATTGCATATTCTCTATTTTGTACTTGAGATCTTTGTGTTTGACATTCTGCAACAATACCGGTTGGTACATGTATTAGTCTTACAGCTGAAGAAGTTTTGTTAATATGTTGACCTCCTGCACCTGAAGCTCTATATACCTCCATTTTTATATCCGCGGGATTTAAATCAATTTCTACATCTTCTACCACTGGAAGTACAGCTACTGTTGCAGCTGATGTGTGGATTCTTCCACTACTTTCTGTGTCCGGAACTCTTTGAACTCTATGAACACCACTTTCAAATTTAAGTCTACTATATGCTCCTTTTCCTGAAACCATAAATGATATTTCTTTATATCCTCCAAGTTCAGTTTCATTCTCATTTAAAATTTCTATTTTCCAATGTTTTCTTTCTGCATACATTCCATACATTCTAAATAAAGTACCTGCAAAAAGTGCAGCTTCTTCTCCTCCAGCTCCACCACGTATTTCGCAAATTACACTTTTATCGTCATTCGGATCTTTTGGGATTAATAAAATCTTTAATTCATCTTCTATCTTAGATAGTTTTTCTTTAGAAGAATAATACTCTTCCTCTGCAAGGTCCTTTAATTCTTTGTCTTGCATCATCTCTTCCGCTTCTTGCATGTTTTTTTGTGTTTGCTTATATTCTCTATATTTAAGCACTACATTCTCCATAGAACTATGCTCTTTAACTAGTTTTCTCCATTCATTGTTGTCTGCTATAATCGCGGGATCGCTAATTTTTGTAGTTAATTCTTCATAATGCTTTTCTACAGACTCTAATTTTTCAAACATTTTGGCTCATTCCCTTCTTAATTGTTATCATCTATTGGACCAAATAACTCGTCAAACTTAGCTTCAAGCTCTTTTTGTAAATCATATTCTTCGTCACTTTTTTGCTCATCTTTGTTTGTTTCTTTTTCAGTATTTCTTATATCATCTTTGCTCTCTTCATATGGATTTCCATTTCTTTGCTCTTCTCTGTTTAAATTATATAAGTCATCTCTTTTCAAGTCGTCCTCTTTTATATCTAGATTCCTATCTTTTAATATACTACTGTTCGATTCTAGTTCGTCAAATATACTATTTATATCTTTAGGTGAATTATCATCTGACTTTAATGCATCATTATTATACTTTTTTTCAAAATCAGCCATTATATCTGATTCAAGCATACTATGCATATCTCTTCTTGGATTTATTTTGTCTTCATTAAAATTGTTATTTGTGTCTTCATTAAATAAATCATCTAATGATTCTATTTTTAAATCTTCTGCTTTTTTCTCTTTCTCTTCCTCTGGTACATAAGGATTATATGGATTATATTTTCTCCATACGCCTCTTTCTATTTCTCCTATATCATTATGATTCATTTCATATTTTGCAAGTTCTTTTGCCATTGGCTTTTTGAAGTAGTAAAATTTTTCTGCTTTAACTGGTCTTAAACCTTTAACAAATATTATACATAAATCGTTGTCCATTCTTCTTAGTTCATCAGGCGTCATTAAAGCTCTTGCCATAATTTGATCTGAATTACTATATCCTGTTCTGTGATGTCCTTTATCTCTGTTGGTTGAAATACTATAATGGCTTATTGTTTTTTCCCCTAAGGCTTTTGAGAAATACTCAACTGTCTTTTGAGAGTTACTTCCTAAGAATAAGTGAGTATCACAGTTACCAATTATTGTTTCGTAAGATTTATCATAAATTGCCTCTAGCTGGTCTAAGTTTTGTAATATTACACTAAAAGATATTCTCCTACTTCTACTAGTAGATATTTTTTGGTCAAAGTCTGGTATTTGGCCAATGTTTGCAAACTCATCTAGTATAAAATATGTAGGTACTGGTAATTTTCCTCCACAATTGTCTGCATAGTCATAAAGTTGTTGTATCATCTGTGAAAAGAATATTGTAAGTAAAAAGTTAAATGTTGTATGTGTATCTGGAGAAATAACATATACTGCTGTTTTTTCTTTTCCTATTTGTTCAAAATCTATTGTATCTGTTGATGTTAATTCTGCAATATCTTTAGAATCAAATTTTCCAAGCTTTGATTGTAATGTACTTAAAATAGAACTATATGTTTTTTCAGGTGCAATCTCTATAGATTTGTAATTCATTCTTGCAGGGTGATCATAAGGTAATTGACTCATAAGCTCTGTAAGTAGGTTGCTCCCACCATTCGAATTAGCAGCTCTAACAAGCTCTGCACAGCTTGCTAAGTTTTGTTCCTCTTCAGGTCTTGTTGCTAATAAGTAGTAGATTAATGCTTTTAATAATGTTTCAGCTGAATCATCCCAAAATGGATCTGCTGTACTGTCTGCTGATTTTTGTCCTTTTACTATTGTATGTGCGATAACATCTACATCTATCTCTGAAGCAACATGCATTAGAGGATTATATCCGTCACTATATTGTGGATGTACTAAATTTAATACTTTTATTTTATATCCGTGTTCTTTTAAAAATCCAGCTGTTCTATCATATAGTTCTCCTTTTGGATCTGTAAAAACATAAGAACCTAATAATTGATATGCATTCGGAATTGAATATGAAGCAGATTTACCAGATCCTGATCCTCCGACAACTAATACATTAACATTTCCTTGTTTATTTACTGGTAAATAGTTCTTTTCTGCTAGTATTATTCCATTTTTATTACTTAATATTTTATATTGCTCTCCATGAGTACTCCAATCACTTGAGCCATGCTCTATATTGTCATATTGGTGTTTTGGCATAGTTCTAACAAACCCAACAATGAAGAATATTAAAAATATAATTGTTATTACAAACCAATTAGAAAGTAAATTTCCAACTAACCCTCTAGTAAAGATATACCCTATTGTTGTAAATGGGTGTGATATTGCTTCTCCAAATACTTGAGTAAATCTTGCTAAGTCAAGCCCTACCTTTGTTGTTGCAACTTTTTGTGCTACTGTAAACGGTAAAACTAGCACTATGGTTAAAATTGCCCATAGCACTAGTCCAATTATTATTACTTTTCTATTATTTTTAAATCCTTCTGTTATTTTGTAATTCATTTATTACACCTCTCTTTGGTTGAATATATA
>Ga0247611_10001824_pt1 | contig 36862 bp, 29 predicted proteins | sample 177DNAGHGhighgp2_FD_192422 | JGI IMG/M metagenome (GOLD analysis project Ga0247611, IMG submission 192422) | Sheep rumen microbial communities from Palmerston North, Manawatu-Wanganui, New Zealand - 1770 DNA GHGhigh gp2 | ecosystem: Host-associated > Mammals > Digestive system > Stomach > Rumen... | reverse complement strand
CCACTCTTCCCCACAACCTACTGAGAAGCGGAAGTAGCTCATTTGGTAGAGCGATAGCCTTCCAAGCTATAGGTGGCGGGTTCGAGCCCCGTCTTCCGCTCAAACAACAAGCGGAGCCGGGCAAGAGACAAGCCGAAGCTTCGAAGTAAAAAGCTGCAGTAGCTCAGCTGGTAGAGCGCATCCTTGGTAAGGATGAGGTCACCGGTTCAAATCCGGTCTGTAGCTCTTTTTTTATGCAAAATTATTACGAGGACGGGATTCGTTTCGCCCTCGTAGAATGTGAAGAAAATAAATTTGTTAACATTAATACGTATTAAACATGGCAAAAGAAAAATTCGATCGTTCTAAACCGCACGTCAACATCGGTACTATCGGCCACGTTGACCATGGTAAGACCACTCTGACCGCTGCTATCACCAAGGTGCTGGCTGAAAAAGGTCTCTCCGAAGTTAAATCTTTCGACTCTATCGACTCCGCTCCTGAAGAGAAAGAGCGTGGTATTACTATCAACACTGCTCACGTTGAGTATCAGACCGAGACTCGTCACTATGCACACGTCGACTGCCCTGGCCACGCTGACTATGTGAAGAACATGGTTACCGGTGCTGCCCAGATGGATGGTGCTATTCTGGTTGTTGCCGCTACCGATGGTCCTATGCCCCAGACCCGTGAGCACATCCTGCTCGCCCGTCAGGTTGGTGTTCCCCAGCTGGTTGTTTTCATGAACAAGTGCGACCTTGTGGACGATCCCGAGCTGCTTGACCTCGTTGAGATGGAGATCCGCGAGCTTCTGAACGCTTATGATTTCGATGGCGACAATATTCCTATCATCCGTGGTTCTGCTCTGGCAGCCCTGAATGGCGAGCCCAGCGGTGTTAAGAGCGTTGAGGATCTGATGGAAGCCGTTGACACTTGGATTCCTCTGCCCACCCGTGCCGTTGACAAGCCCTTCCTGATGCCCATCGAGGATGTCTTCTCGATCACTGGCCGCGGCACTGTTGCCACTGGTCGTATTGAGACCGGCGTTATCCACACTTCCGACCCCGTCGACATTATCGGTATGGGTGCTGAGAAGCTGTCGAGCGTTGTCACTGGTGTTGAGATGTTCCGCAAGATTCTTGACGAAGGTGAAGCTGGCGACAATGTGGGTCTGCTGCTCCGTGGTATTGACAAGGACGAGATTCGTCGTGGTATGGTTATCGCTGCTCCCAAGACTGTCCATCCTCACCACAAATTCGAGGCTACTGTGTACATCCTGAAGAAGGAAGAGGGCGGACGTCATACTCCTTTCCACAACAAGTATCGTCCCCAGTTCTATTTCCGCACCACCGATGTGACCGGTGAGATTACTCTCCCCGAGGGTCGCGAGATGGTTATGCCTGGTGATAACTTGACCATCACTGTGGATCTGATTTCCGATATCGCTCTGAACGAGAACCTGCGCTTCGCTATCCGCGAGGGTGGCCGCACCGTTGGCTCTGGTCAGGTGACCAAGATTATCGAATAATCATATAAACCTATAGAGACGCAGTACGAACTGCGTCTCTTTCAAGGGGCATAGTTAAATGGTATAATGACGGTCTCCAAAACCGTAGTTGGGAGTTCGATTCTCTCTGCCCCTGCTAAAATTGATATCAAAATGTCTAAGTTCGGAAACTATGTAAAGGAAAGCTACGATGAGCTTGTACACAAAGTGTCGTGGCCCACATTCAAAGAATTGCAGAGCAGTGCCGTTGTGGTTGCTGTTGCTGCATTGATATTAGCCCTTGTCGTCTTTTTGATGGACGTTGTTTTCGGTGTCCAGAGTATGGGATGGAAGGGATTGCTTGGATACTTTTATGCTTTGATTGGATAATGATTGCGGAGAGCCGGTCTTGCTTCCCAATTTTTTTGAGATTAGGCTGTCTGTAGTTTTTGTCTGAGCAAAGGACGTTCTGCCCGGCAGTTGTCGTGTGCGGAATGAGTATAAACCCACTATTCTTTAACTAACAGCATGGAACAACAGTCAAAAAAATGGTATGTCGTCAGAGCGGTGAGCGGCAAGGAGAAGAAGGCGAAGGAGTATATTGAAAGCGAAATGGCCAAACGTGGCTGGAGCGAGGATGTACCCCAGGTTCTTATTCCCACCGAAAAGGTCTATGCAATACGTAACGGGAAAAAGGTTGTGAAAGACCGCACTTATTTTCCTGGCTATGTGTTAATAGAGGCTGACTTACGTGATGAGATTATCCCTGTTATCCAGAATGTTCCTAACGTGTTGGACTTTTTGCGTGAGAGCGATGGTGGAAAACCCATCCCCATGCGTCAGTATGAGGTTAATCGTATTCTCGGCAAGATGGACGACCAGATTGATGCTATCGAAGGTAATGGCGACACTTATCTTGTTGGCGAGTCGGTCAAGGTTATTGACGGCCCGTTCAGCAGTTTTGCAGGTGTTGTCGAAGAGGTGAACGATGATAAGAAGAAATTGAAAGTTACGGTCAAGATTTTCGGTCGTAAAACCCCGCTGGAGCTTAGTTACAATCAAGTGGAAAAGGAATAGTAAAACGATCTAATCAACCTTAAATTAAAATTTAAATCAATGGCAAAAGAAGTTGCAGGATTGATTAAATTACAGATTAAAGGCGGTGCTGCAAACCCTGCTCCTCCTGTAGGACCCGCACTGGGTGCCAAGGGTGTGAACATTATGGAGTTCTGCAAGCAGTTCAATGCCCGTACACAGGATCAGGCTGGCAAGATTGTGCCTGTCATCATCACTGTTTATACGGACAAGTCCTTTGATTTTGTAGTTAAGACTCCCCCTGTTGCTGTCCAACTGAAGGAGCTTTCCAAAGCTGCCAAGGGTTCTGCTGAGCCCAACCGCGTGAAGGTGGCTTCCGTTACTTGGGAACAGGTACGTCAGATTGCAGAAGCCAAAATGCCTGACCTCAACTGCTTCACTATCGAATCAGCTATGAGCATGGTTGCCGGTACTGCACGCAGCATGGGTATCTCTGTAAAAGGAGAGAATCCCCTTGCAAAGTAAAAAACTTGAATTATTAACAAGTGGTAGCATCGCCGAGGAGCGGTGCGGTGACCACAAAAAGCAAGAATCATGGCAAAATTAACGAAGAAACAAAAAGAAGCTTTAGCCAAATTCGACAGAAACCAGTTTTATTCGCTTGAAGAGGCTGTAGAGGTGGTGAAGAACATCACCTATACTAAGTTCGATGCTTCAGTTGACATCGATGTGCGTCTCGGCGTTGACCCCCGTAAAGCCAACCAGATGGTGCGTGGTAGTGTTACACTGCCTCATGGCACGGGAAAAACTGTCCGTGTCCTGGTGCTCTGTACCCCCGACAAGGAAGAAGAGGCCAAAGCAGCCGGAGCTGATTATTATGGTCTTGATGAGTATATCACCAAGATTAAAGGCGGTTGGACGGATGTAGACGTTATCATTACCATGCCCAGCGTAATGCCCAAGGTTGGTGCTCTCGGTCGTATATTGGGTCCCCGTGGCCTGATGCCGAACCCCAAAACTGGCACCGTTACCATGGAGGTTGGCAAAGCTGTCCAAGAGGCCAAGGCCGGTAAGATTGACTTTAAAGTTGACAAGTTCGGTATCATCCATACCGCAGTCGCCAAAGTCTCTTTCGACAGCAACAAGATTGTCGACAATGCCCGCGAAGTGTTGCAGGCTATTATCAAGCTGAAGCCCGCCGCTGCAAAGGGAACCTACGTCAAGAGTATTTGCATCAGCAGTACTATGAGCGCAGGTGTAAAAGTTGACACCAAAGCCGCCACACTGTAACATTTAATTATTGAAAGGTCATTATGAGAAAAGAACAAAAAGACCAGCTGATTGACCAATTGTGCGAGGAGATCAAGTCCTATCCGCTTATCTATATTGCTGATATCGGAGGTTTGAACTCTGTGCTGACCAGCAAACTGCGTCGTGCCGCCTTCCGCAAAGAGGTCAAGTTGGAAGTCGTTAAGAACGCTCTTTTGATCAAGGCTATGGAGAGAACCGGTATGGACTATTCGGAACTCTTCCCCGTGATCAAGGGCGAGACCGCCATAATGCTTTCGAACACCAACAATGCTCCTGCCAAACTCATCAAAGAGTTCCGTACGAAGGAGAAAGGTGCTCAGAAACCCGTCCTTAAAGGTGCGTATGTTGAAGAGTGCTTCTATGTCGGCGAGCAGCATCTTGATGAACTTGTCAATATCAAGTCCAAGAACGAGCTTATTGCCGATATCGTTGCTCTGCTCCAGTCGCCCGCGAAGAACGTCATTTCTCAGCTCCAGTCTGGTGCAAACACGATTACTGGTGTCTTGAAAACATTAGAGGAAAAAAAGGCTGAATAAGCCAACGGGCCGGACCCCGTAAAAAGTCCAAAGAAACAAACAATCAATTAGTAAAAACAATTTAAATCAATAAAGTCATGGCAGATATCAAAGCTATTGCTGAAGAATTAGTAAACTTAACCGTTAAAGAAGTAAAAGAACTCGCTGACGTTCTGAAAGAAGAATATGGTATTGAGCCCGCAGCTGCCGCTGTTGCAGTTGCTGCTGCTCCCGCAGCTGGCGGAGCCGCTGCTGCTGAGGAGAAGACCTCTTTCGACGTTATCCTGAAGGGTGTTCCCGATGCAACCAAGAAACTTGCCGTTGTGAAGGCCGTTAAGGATATGGCCAGCCTGGGTCTGAAAGAGTCCAAGGAACTCGTTGACAACGCTCCTAAGCCCGTCAAAGAGGGCGTGAGCAAGGACGAGGCCGACTCTCTGAAGAAAGCTCTCGAAGAGGCTGGTGCTGAAGTTGAGGTCAAATAGTAATACTATTGGATTTCTACGAGGAATAAGGCCTCCGGAACAACCGGAGTGCCTATTCCTCTTTGCTATGCAATTCGAACAGTCGCTGTATAGACCGTTCCTTTTGTCAATCACTACAATCTCTCCCTCGGAGCAGTAACAATCTGATACTATATTTGTAAGTTGTCAAATCTTAATCATTAAGTCCCTTGGATAACAATCAACCTATCGAACAACCCATCGAACAACCTATCGAGGTGGTAAATTTTGCATCTGTTCGCAAATACGAATACCCGGACTTTCTCGATATTCAGCTGAAATCGTTCCAAGATTTCTTCCAGATAGAGACCAACCCGGACAACCGACTGGACGAAGGCCTTTTTAAGGTTTTCAAAGAGAATTTCCCCATATCAGATGCACGGAATAATTTCACGTTAGAGTTTCTTGATTACTATATCGACCCTCCGCGCTATACGATTGAAGAGTGTATAGAACGTGGGTTGACCTATAGTGTCCCGCTGAAGGCCAAGTTGAAACTTTCGTGTAATGATCCCGAAAATGAAGACTTTCAGGCCATAGAGCAGCCTGTTTATTTGGGTATGATACCCTATATGACGCCCAAGGGTACTTTTGTCATTAACGGTGCCGAGCGTGTTGTTGTATCACAGCTTCACCGGTCGCCTGGTGTCTTCTTCGGCACACAGTTCCATTCTAATGGTACGCAGCTTTATTCTGCCCGTATCATTCCTTTCAAGGGTTCATGGATGGAGTTTACGACGGACATCAACAATGTGATGTACGCCTATATCGACCGTAAAAAGAAACTGCCCATAACCACTTTGTTGAGGGCTGTCGGTTTCGAAACGGATAAAGACATTCTGGACATCTTCTCCCTTGCCGAAGAGGTGAAGGTCTCCAAATCAAATCTGAAAAAAGTTATAGGTAAGCAGCTGGCCGCTCGAGTTGTGGACTCATGGACTGAAGACTTCGTCGACGAAGATACCGGTGAGGTCGTCTCAATGGAGCGCACAGAGGTTGTTATTGAGCGTGACAAAGAGCTTACCGAGGAAGATATTGAAAAAATCCTGGAACTCGATGTCAAAACCATCTTGGTCAAAGTTGAAGACCACGACGGCATCGATTATTCAGTCATTTATAATACCCTGAAGAAGGATACTTCAAACAACTCGAAAGAAGCTGTTGAATATATTTACCGCCAGCTCCGCAATGCCGAGCCCCCAGACGAGGAGACAGCCCGCGGAATTATCGAGAAACTCTTCTTCTCCGATAAACGTTACGACCTTGGCGAGGTGGGTCGTTATCGTATCAATACCAAGCTGAATCTGGACATCCCCGACACAGTCCGTGTCCTGACTCAGACCGATATCACCTCCATCATCAAATATTTGGTGCAGCTCATCAATCAGAAGGCAGAAGTCGATGATATTGACCACCTGTCCAATCGTCGTGTACGCACTGCCGGCGAGCAGCTTTATAACCAATTCGGTGTAGGTCTGGCTCGTATGTCCCGCACCATTCGTGAACGTATGAACGTGCGCGACAATGAGGTCTTCACTCCCACCGAGCTGATCAACGCAAAGACTCTCTCATCGGTCATCAACTCCTTCTTCGGCACCAACCAGCTGTCCCAATTCATGGACCAGACCAATCCGCTTGCCGAAGTCACCCATAAACGCCGTATCTCTGCTCTGGGTCCTGGCGGTCTTTCGCGTGAGCGTGCAGGTTTCGAAGTCCGCGACGTACACTACACCCACTACGGTCGTCTCTGCACCATCGAGACTCCTGAAGGCCCCAACATTGGTCTGATTTCCTCACTCTGCGTCTATGCCAAAATCAATAATCTCGGTTTTATCGAAACACCCTATCGGCGTGTCGTGAATGGCCGCGTGATGCTGGACGAGGAGCCTACCTACTATACTGCCGAGCTTGAGGAGAACAAAACCGTGGCTCAAGCCACCACTCCCCAGGACGAGAACGGCAACATCACTGCCCAGCGCATCAAAGCCCGTCGGCAAGCCGACTTTCCCATTGTTTCGCCCGAAGAAATTGACCTTATTGATATGGGGTCGAACCAGATTGCATCTATTGCAGCTTCGCTGATTCCCTTCCTTGAGCACGACGATGCCAACCGCGCCTTGATGGGATCCAACATGATGCGTCAGGCCGTGCCCCTGCTCAATCCCGAAATACCCATCGTAGGTACCGGCATCGAGAAATCCGTTGCAGAAGACAGCCGTGTGCTTCTCAATGCTCTTGGCGATGGCGTCGTAGAGTATGTCGACTCCACCAAGATTGTCATCCGCCACAACCGCACCGAGAAAGAGCGCCTTGTCTCCTTCGACGACGATGTCCATGAATACAGACTTACCCGCTACCAGCGCACCAACCACTCCACCTCCATCAACCTTCGTCCCATCGTCAAGAAGGGCGATAAAGTGAAAAAAGGACAGGTACTGTGCGAAGGCTATGCCACACAAGGTGGTGAACTGGCACTCGGACGCAACATGATGGTTGCTTTCATGCCTTGGAAGGGCTACAACTTCGAGGATGCTGTAGTGATTTCCGAACGCGTGGTGCGAGAGGACATCTTCACTTCCGTCCATGTCGAGGAGTACACCCTCGAAGTGCGCGAAACCAAGCGTGGCCTTGAAGAACTCACCCGCGACATCCCCAATGTCAGCAACGATGCCACCAAGGACCTTGACGAAAACGGCATCATCCGTATTGGTGCTGAAGTCAAAGAAGGCGACATCCTTATTGGTAAAATCACCCCCAAAGGCGAGTCTGACCCCTCACCGGAAGAGAAACTGCTGCGTGCCATCTTCGGCGACAAGGCTGGCGATGTGAAGGACGCCTCCCTCAAGGTGCCTCCCTCGGTCCGTGGTGTGGTTATCGACAAGAAACTCTTTGCCCGCATCATTCGCGACCGCAAACAGCGCGCCAAAGAAAAAGAACTCCTTGCCAAACCCGAAGAGGAGTACAATCAGGAGCTGAAAGAGCTTAAAGAAAAGCTCGTGGACCGTCTGCTCATCATTTTGGCTGGCAAAACCTCCAACGGCGTCTACACCAACCACAAGGAAGAGCTCATCCCCAAGAAAGTCAAATTCACATCCAAAGCCCTCCACGCCATCGACTACACCGAGGTCAGCCCCAACAAGTGGACTTCCGACAAGGAAACCAACGACCTTATCAAGGACCTCTTGAACAACTACAATATCAAGAACCGCGAAATCAATGGCCGTTTCACCCGTAAGAAATTCGCCCTCACCGTGGGCGACGACCTCCCGAGTGGAATCGTGCAGATGGCCAAAGTCTATATTGCCATGAAGCGCAAACTGCGCATCGGCGACAAGATGGCAGGCCGTCACGGTAACAAGGGTATTGTCTCGAAGATTGTTCGTGCCGAGGACATGCCGTTCCTTGCCGACGGCACACCCGTCGACATCGTCCTCAACCCTCTGGGCGTGCCCTCACGAATGAACTTAGGCCAGATTTACGAAACCGTCTTAGGCTGGGCTGGCAAAAAACTCAACAAACGTTTCAAGACCCCCATCTTCGACGGCGCCACCCTCGAACAGATTAATGGCTACATGCGTGAAGCCGGCTTGCCCGAAAATGGCCGCACCTATCTTTACGATGGCGAAACCGGCGACCGTTTCGACCAGCCTGCCACCGTGGGCTACATCTACATGCTCAAGCTCCACCACATGATTGACGACAAGATGCATGCCCGCAGCATTGGCCCCTACTCCCTCATCACACAGCAGCCCCTTGGCGGTAAAGCCAACTTCGGTGGTCAGCGTTTCGGTGAGATGGAAGTCTGGGCACTCGAAGCCTTCGGCGCCTCGCACGTCCTTCAGGAAGTGCTCACCGTCAAGTCCGACGATGTCATGGGTCGCGCCAAGGCATACGAGTCCATCGTCAAAGGCGACAACATGCCCGTCCCCGGCATCCCCGAGTCGTTCAACGTCCTGGTCCACGAACTCCGTGGCTTAGGCTTAGAGGTTACATTTGATTAATTCTGAATTAAGATTACCTACCCACAAGCGAAATAGTCTTAGTTCTTAATTCATACTATAATAAGATGGCTTTTAAACAAGAATCACAGTTAAAAAATGATTTCAATTCGATAACCGTCAGTCTGGCATCGCCCGAGTCGATCAAAAAACGCTCCTACGGCGAAGTGACCAAGCCTGAGACTATCAACTACCGCACCTACAAGCCTGAGCGGGACGGCCTCTTCTGCGAGAAGATATTCGGACCCACCCGCGACTGGGAATGCCATTGCGGAAAATACAAACGCATCCGCTACAAAGGCATCGTCTGCGACCGTTGCGGCGTCGAGGTTACCGAAAAGAAAGTCCGTCGCGAGCGCATGGGACACATCGAACTCACCGTTCCTGTCGCCCATATTTGGTTTTTCCGTTCCCTGCCCAACAAAATCGGAACCTTGCTCGACGTGCCCAGCAAGAAACTCGAACAGGTAATATACTACGAGAAATACATCGTCCTTCAGCCTGGCAAAGCCACGCTTAACGACATGCCCGTCAAGAAGCTCGACCTTTTGGCCGAAGAGGAATACTATGCTATCATGGAAAACCTCCCCGAAGGTAACGACCAGCTCGACGACTCCGACCCCAACAAATTCATCGTCGGCATGGGTTCAGAGGCTCTCTACAAGCTTCTTTGCGACCTCGACCTCGACCAAATCAGTTTCGAACTCCGCGACCGCGCCTCCAAGGAATCATCCAACCAGCGCAAACAGGAAGCCCTGAAACGCCTTAACATCGTCGAGGCCTTCCGCGAGAGCCGTCGCCGCATGCAGGAACGCGGAATGGACAACCGTCCCGAATGGATGATTATGACCATCATCCCCGTCATTCCTCCCGACCTCCGTCCTCTCGTTCCGCTCGATGGCGGCCGTTTCGCCACCTCCGACATCAACGAGCTCTACCGCCGTGTCATCATCCGCAACAACCGCCTCAAACGCCTCTTCGAAATCAAGGCCCCTGAAGTCATCATGCGCAACGAGAAACGTATGCTTCAGGAATCCGTCGACTCCCTGTTTGACAACAGCCGCAAAGTCTCCAGCGTCAAATCCGACAGCAACCGCTCCCTCAAGTCCCTCTCCGACTCCCTCAAAGGCAAGCAAGGCCGTTTCCGTCAAAATCTCCTTGGTAAACGTGTCGACTACTCCGGCCGTTCCGTTATCGTTGTGGGTCCCGAACTCAAAATGCACGAATGCGGACTGCCCAAAGACATGGCATCCGAACTCTTCAAACCCTTCATCATTCGCAAACTCCTCGAGCGCGGACTGGTCAAGACCGTCAAATCCGCCAAACGCGTCGTGGACCGCAAAGATCCCGTTGTGTGGGAAATCCTCGAGAACATACTGAAAGGCCACCCCATCATGCTCAACCGTGCTCCTACCCTGCACCGTCTGGGTATCCAGGCCTTCCAGCCCAAACTCGTCGAAGGCAAAGCCATCCGTCTGCACCCGCTGGTGTGTACAGGTTTCAACGCCGACTTCGACGGCGACCAGATGGCCGTCCACGTCCCGCTGGGCAATGCCGCCGTCCTTGAGGCACAGATCCTCATGCTCTCCACCCACAACATCCTCAACCCCGCCAACGGCGCCCCCATCACAGTCCCCTCGCAGGACATGGTACTGGGTCTTTACTACATGACCAAGCCCCGTCGCACCACCGACACCGAGATCGTCAAAGGCGAAGGCTCCCGTTTCTACTCACCCGAAGAAGTCATCATCGCCTATAACGAGAAGCGCGTCTCCCTCAACGCCTGCATCAGTGTCCGCGTCAATGCCGAAGGCCGCGATGAGTTCCAGTTTGTCAAGACCGACAAAACCTTCATGGAAGTCATTAAAGACCGCAATGGCAACGTCCTCACCGACATCGATTGCAGCACCCCCGCCGAAATTGCCGAACGCAGCCGCACCGAATACGAAATCAAGCGCGACAAAGACGGCAACCCCATCGTCGACGCCAAAGGCCACTTCATCAAAACCGACCGCATCCGTACCACCGTCGGCCGCGTCATCTTCAACGAAGTAGTGCCCAAAGAATACGGCTACGTCAACATGGTCCTCGGCAAGAAATCGCTCCGTGACATCATCGGCGACCTCTTCACAGCCTGTGGCAACGCCGTCACCGCCAACTTCCTCGACGACATCAAAAACATGGGCTACCGTCAGGCTTTCCGTGGTGGCCTCTCCTTCAACCTGGGCGACGTCATCATCCCCAACGAAAAAGAAGAACTCATCGCCAAAGCCAACGACGAAGTCGAAGAAGTGCTCGGCCAATACTCCATGGGTCTGATCACCAACAACGAACGTTACAACCACGTCATCGACATCTGGACCAACACCAACAACCGGCTCACCGAAACCCTCATGAAGCAGCTCAAGGCCGACAACCAAGGTTTCAACCCCATCTACATGATGTACGACTCAGGAGCCCGTGGTAGCAAGGAACAGATTCGTCAGCTCTCCGGCATGCGCGGACTGATGGCCAAGCCTCAGAAAGCCGGTGCCGCAGGCAACGAGATTATTGAGAACCCCATTATCTCCAACTTCAAGGAAGGCCTCTCCGTGCTTGAGTACTTCATCTCCACCCACGGTGCCCGTAAGGGTCTGGCCGATACCGCTCTGAAAACCGCCGATGCCGGTTACCTCACCCGCCGTCTGGTCGACGTGGCACACGACGTCATCATCACCATGGAAGACTGCGGCACCCTGCGCGGTCTGCCCACCACCGCCCTCAAAAAAGGCGAGGACGTGGTCGTCTCCCTCGGCGAGAAACTCCTCGGCCGCACCTCGGTCCACGACATCTATCACCCCCACACCGGCGAACTCATTGTAGCCGCTGGTCAGGAACTGACCGAGGACATCTGCAAAGCCATCGAAGAATCACCCATCGAGGAAGTCGAAATCCGTTCCGTGCTCACCTGCGAGGCCAAACACGGCGTCTGCGCCAAGTGCTACGGCCGCAACCTTGCCACCGGCAAGATGGTCCAGAAGGGCGAAGCCGTCGGCGTCATCGCCGCACAGGCCATCGGCGAACCCGGTACCCAGCTTACCCTGCGTACCTTCCACGTTGGTGGTGTCGCTGGTGGTAACATCGGTACCAACTCCAGCCTCTCGGCCAAATACGAAGGCCGTCTCGAAATCGACGAACTCCGCGCCATCCCCTATACCGACAACGACGGCAACGAATACCACATCGTCATGGGCCGCTCCGCCGAGATGCGCATCGTCGACGAAAACACCAATGTCACCCTCTTCTCAGCTCTGCTCCCCTACGGTGCAAAACTCTACAAACAAGCTGGCGACCACCTCGCCAAGAACGACAACATCGCCGAATGGGACCCCTACAACGCGGTCATCATCTCCGATGTCGCCGGTCGCGTCTCCTTCGAGAACGTCATCGAGAACGTTACCTACCGTGTTGAAAGCGATGCCCAGACCGGTCTGCAGGACAAGGTAGTCATCGAAAGCCGCCAACGCACCAAGAACCCCACCCTCAACATCGTCGATGGCGAAGGCAACGTCCTCAAAGTCTACGACCTCCCGGTGGGAGCCCACATCGGTGTCGACCAAGGCCAGCAACTCAAGGCCGGTGACATCATGGTCAAAATACCCCGCAGCTTCGGCAAGGCTGGCGATATCACCGGCGGTCTGCCCCGCGTCACCGAGCTCTTCGAAGCCCGCAACCCGTCCGACCCCGCCATCGTGGCCGAGATTGACGGTATTGTCAGCATCGACAAGAAACTCAAACGCAACAACCGTCAAATCACCATCACCAGCAAGACCGGCGAGCAGCGCACATACCTCATACCCACGTCCAAGCAAATCCTTGCCCAGGACAGCGACTACGTCAAGGCTGGAACGCCCCTCTCCGACGGCGCCATCACCCCTGCCGACATCCTGGCCATCAAAGGCCCCATGAAAGTGCAGGAATACATCGTCAACGAGGTGCAGGAAGTCTACCGTCTGCAAGGTGTGAAAATCAACGACAAACACTTCGAAGTCATCGTCCGCCAGATGATGCGCAAAGTGGAAATCGCCGACCCCGGCGACACCCGCTACCTCGAAGGCGAACTGGTCAACAAGATCGACTTCCACGAGACAAACGACGAAATCTTCGGCATGAAAGTGGTCGAAGACAACGGTGACAGCGACACCATCCAGAACGGCCAGATCATCTCCGCCCGCCGTCTGCGCGACGAGAACTCCATCCTGCGCCGTCAGGACAAGAAACTCATCACCGTCCGCGACGCCCACCCCGCCACCGCCAAGCAAATCCTCCAAGGCATCACCCGCGCCTCGCTGCAAACCAAGAGCTTCATCTCTGCTGCCTCCTTCCAGGAGACAACCAAAGTGCTCACCGAGGCCGCCATCAATGCCCGTCAGGACTTCCTCGAAGGCATGAAGGAGAACGTCATCGTCGGCCACCTCATCCCCGCTGGTACAGGTCTTCGCGAATACGAGAACCTTATCGTGGGCAGCAAAGAAGAATTAGAAAACGCAAACCTCTAATAACAACCCCATCATGGCTAACAATCGAAACACCCCAGCCCCGAACGATCTGAAACTGGACATGTCCTCCGACGTGGCCAACGGCACCTACAGCAACCTCGCCATCATCTCCCACAGTCCGAGCGAAATCATCCTCGACTTTGCGCAGATGCTGCCCGGCACCCCCAATGCCACAGTCCGTTCGCGTGTCATCATGAATCCCATTCATGCCAAACGGTTGCTTGCGGCACTCAGCGACAACCTCCAGAAGTTCGAACGCAACTTCGGCCCCATCGTCGAACCCCAGGCCCCCGTCAACTCCGACACCGTCCCTTACGACATTCTGGGCAAGGCCTAACAGTTTAATACCCTACAAACGCAGAGGTCATGGCAAACGCTGTGGCCTCTGCGTTTTTTTCGCTCCCCTTCTTGATTTCTATTTATTCACTATTTATACACTATTTCTTTTCTTGATTGTTTCTCTACAAGAAATAAAATGTAGGCAAAACAATGGATAAGTGCAAGCGAAAGCGCGAGTACAGAGCCATATTGGCGCCAGTAAGGTGTGCCGTTGCGGCATAGTGTCGCGCGGGGAACCTGTATGGCATCGATGGGAAGTGGCTCGCGATATGGTTTTGTGTTAAAGAAAAGATTATTTTGTGTGGTGCAATCGGTGTCGGTTTAAAAAAGAGTTATTGCGTCGAAACATAATTGGCTGAAAGTAGGATAAGATAGGCTCAAAAGACCAAAAAATGAAAAAAAAATTATTCGTAAAACGTATATTTATGAAAAAAGTTGACATATAATAATGTTATAAGTGTGTAAAAAATAGATATTTGTGATGGACAATCGAATACAGCAGGTTGGCGGGGATAAAAAAAAATTTTTTTTCTAAAAAAAAATTGTATCTTTGCATGGAAAAGTATTAGTATTATGGCCAGAAGAAAAAAAAGTACAATTAATGAGATTCAGGAACTGTCGATAAATGAAGTGGGTCTGAAAGATGATAATTTGGGTAACTTTTTCGATGAGTCTCACGGGTTAATGATGAATGCAAAGGCCTATCTTGAGCAGCTGGTTTTTGGTGTGCCAAGGCGTGCCTCCGAAAATCGTATTATCTATGTCCGCCAAGGAGGTGCAAGAGTGAAGATTAACTTTGTGTCGTATGAGTTGCGAAAAGGCGATTTGCTTTTGATTCCTTCCAATTATATAGTTTTGATAGAAGCCTATTCGAACGATGTAGAGCCGTGGTTGCTTGATTTTAACTACAATACCTCGGAGGAAAAAGAGATGGTCGGCATTGAGACGATTTATCTCAATCTGACCGATAACGAGATAGATGTAGTGGAGCATTACTTCTCGTTGTTGTACCAAATCGATACCAGTCCTGCCCGGACTAACGAGGATTTGATGCATCTGATTATGTCAATGCTTTATTATGTGCACCAGATGAATGAGGTGCGAATGGGACGCCAGACTTGGCATAAGGTTCCGCGTGCCAAAAAGTTGAAGGCTGAGTTTGTGAATATGGTTGTGACCCAGGATACGCCGCAACTGACCATTTCGGAGTATGCTAAGGCGTTGAATGTGTCGGAGAATTATCTCAGCATTATCATTAAGCAAGAGACTCACCAAACGGTGAAGAAGTGGATTGAGCAGAAGACTGAGACACAGATAAAGATGCTTCTGGCCGAGCCCCAAGGACGTACGCTTGCTGAGATATCGGAGATTGTGGGTTATAGCTCGCCCCCGCAGGTGGTCCGTTTCTTTAAGCGGAGAACGGGTATAACTCCGTATGAGTTCCGGAAGATGGTGATGAAAGAGATGCTCCGTCTGAAGAAGAAGTAAAGTAGTTTCATTATGATATAGAGAGGGAGAAAAACCTTGAGTGGTTTTTCTCCCTTTTGTTTGTTGCCTGGCTGTGGGGCTGGATGAGGGCTTGAGTGGGGAAGAGGCTTCTGGAAGGAGGCCGTGCCGGATGGCCTGGCCAGGGGGCTATCGCGACACGATTTCCACTTTGCTGCGGCCTTCACCGTGGCGGGTGAGGCGTATTTGTGTGAGGATACGTTCGCTGAGCTCTTCGCGGTGCGAGATGATGCCCACACGCCGGTTGGCTTGGCCTGCTATGTGCTGGAGTTTTTCGAGTGTGGACATGACGCTGTCTAAGCTTTTTTCATCGAGGGTGCCAAATCCTTCGTCGATGAAGAGGATGTTGACGTTGAGGTCGGGCCGGTTGAGCGACGACAGGGCCAGGGAGAGGGCGAGGGAGACCATGAATCGTTCGCCACCGGAGAGGATGGTGGCACTGCGGACGGCATCGCGGTTGTAGCGGTCGCGGACCAGGATGGAGAGTTTTTCGTTTTCCTCGCTGCAGGTGAGGCGGTAGCGGTCGGTGATTTGTTCGAGGTAGATGTTGGCGTTGTGGAGTAGGGGCCGCAGGATGTGGGTTTGGACAAGGGTTCGGAAGCGGTTGCCCCCAAAGCGCTGGTTGATGGTGGACCATTTGACGAAGTTCTTCTCGGCGTTTTCGTAGCGGGCGAGGGCTTGTTGGGTGCGATTGCGGTTGTCGGTATCGGTGTTGAGGGTGCCTGTGGTCAGTGCGATTTGAGAGGTGGTTGTTTCGAGTTGCTGGTTAAGTAGGGAGCGTTCGGCGCTGAGTTTGTCTTTGTCGGGATCGGGGTCGAGGGGTTGGAGATTGAGCGCCTGGCGGTTTTGGTCGATGGTGCGGAGTGCCTCGTTGAGGGCATTGATGGCTGATTTCAACAGGGTTTCGGTGTCTGCTATGCGTTGGCGTGCTGCGGGGAGGTGGTCTTTATGGGCAATGAGTTGCTGGAGGTCGGCTTCGGTTTTGCCAGTGGAGGAGTACCATTGGCTGAGAGCGGTGGTGTTTTGTAGGAGTTCGGCTTGGGAGTCGGTGAGACGGCTGGAAAGTTGGGCGGTGGCGGTGAGCAGTTCGTTCCATTCTTTCTGGGTGGAGGGCTGGGGTAGGGGTTGGGGGGTGGCGTCGTGGCCCCATTGGCTGTGGTAGGCCAGTATTTGCAGCTGTAGGTCGTGCAGCTGGAGGCATTGGTCGAGGGCGCGTTCCAGGAGCGCTTGCTCGGTCTGGTAGGCGGAATGGCGTTGGGTGTATTCAGAGGCTTTGAGGCGGAGGGTGTTTTTCGTTGCCTGAGTGTCGTTTTTCCAGTCGGGGTAATGCTGCCCGATGAGTTGGTTGATTTGTGAGGTGTGGCGTGCCAGGGACTGCTCGGTGTCGAGTATGCGGGCAGCAATGTCGTTGATGGTTTGTTTGTTCCGCTCGAGGGCATTACTGGAGGTGTGTTTGTGGTTGAGGGCCTGGGTGAGAGTGATGTTCAGTGAGTCACGTTCTTTGTTCAATTGCTGGATTTGGCGTTGCAGCAATTCGGCTTCTTCCTGTTGTTTGCGCAGGGTCTCTTTCTGTTGGGTCAGGCTGGCGAGCTGTTGGTCGAGTTGGTTGGTCAGGGTGTTGTCGTAGGTGAGGCCGTGGAGGGTAAGTTCGTGTTGGAGGGTTAGTTCAGCATTGCGGAGTGTCTGCTGTTGGAGCTCGATCTCTTTGCGGTGGGCGTCGTATTGGCCTTTGAGCTGGTCGAGTTGCGATTGGGCTTTGTCGCGCTCGGTGGTGGCCAGTTGTTTGTCCTTTTGGGCATCGCGAAGAGCCTGTTCGAGGGGGGAGAGGAGCTGTTGGAAGTCGTGGTCGAGGTGCAGGTGCTGTATGTGTTGGCCGCAGAGGGGACAGGTTTCGGCATGTTCGTTGATGAGGCGTTGGCGGAGCTTTTTAAGGTCTTCGTCTAAGCTGAACTTGAGTGTATTGTATTGTGTGGAGAGGGTGTCGTGCCTGGCGGTGGCGAGGTTGAGGCTTTCCTGTTTAGAGAGTACTTGGGCTTGGGCGAGGTTGAGTTTCTCTTTTTGAGTGTCTAAAAGCTGTTGCGACTGTGCTATGGCATCGAGTTGGGCGCGGATGGCTGTGTGGCGTTCTTTCCATTGTTCGGTGAGGTGGAGGCTGGAGTTGACTTTTTCGAGGTCGGCATTGATGGCATCGGGGTTGAGCTGGTTGCGCAGCAGGGTGGTGCGGTCGATCTCTTTCTGTTTGTTGTCGAGGGCTGTCTGGGCAGCAGTGCAGGCGCTTTCGGCTTGGGCGAGGGCTTTTAGCAATTGTGGGGTCTGGTCAGTCTGGGTCTGTTGGCTTTTGAGAAGGAGCTGGAGGCTGTTGGACAGGTTGGTGTGGTTGTCTAATAGCAGTTCGATTTCGGTGAGGCGGGAGTAGAGTTCGGTGAGGTCGTTTTGTTGGTCGAGCCATTGCTTTTGCGATTGCAGTGATAGGCTTTTGGACTGGTTTTGATGGTCTTGCCAAAGGAGGTCGGCAGTGAGGGTGGAGAACCGTTGGCGGCACCGCTCGAGCTTATCAATGCATTTGGTGATAGATTCCTGGGCTTTCAGTTTGGTTTCGAAATGGTTCCGGACGGTTTCGGTTTTGTCCCAGGTTTCGACCAGTTGTTTCAGGGCTTGGAAGTCGGGGCTGTCGATGAGGGTGCGAGCGGAGGATATTTTGCCTTGTGCGATTGCGGCATTGGCCCGGCAGTCGGCAATGCGTGAGGCGCGCAGCAGGTGGTCGTCGAGTTGCTGGATTTGTCGGGCGAGGGTGGCGCGTTTGCTCTCCTCCTGCGCAATTTGCAGTTTCAGCTCTTCTACCTGATGGGGTGTGAGGAGGTGGCTTTGTTCGGTTTTCAGTGCGTTCTCGGCCAGCTCTTTGTCTCTTTTCGATTTGTCGAAGAGGCTTTTGATGGCCATGCCGTAGGCGGAGAATATGGCGGTGTTGGTGAGCTGTTCGAGTATTTCCTCGCGTTCTTTTTTTTCGCCACAGAGGAAGGCGGCGAATTGCCCTTGGGCGAGCATGGCCATGCGGTTGAACTGGGTGAAGCTGAGGCCGATGGCTTTCTTTATTTGGCTGTCGTTGTGGTTGACACGTACCCAGTCGTTGGAGCCGACCTTCACGGTCCAGAGGGGTGTGCTGTAGGCCCCTTTGCGGTTGACTCCGAGGTCGAGGCGAGCATGGTAGAGGATGGTGTCGTTGCCTTCGAAAACCACCTCGGTGTAGCAGTCGTCGGAATGGGAGATTCCCAGACGGGTGTATTGGCTGATGTTTTTGATGCCGATGGATTTGTCGGAGTCTTTATAGATTTTGAACTCGTTGTTCACGGGGTCGGCGACGCTTTCGAGGCGGGGAGTGGTTTTGTAGAGGGCAAGCGATATGGCGTCGAGAAGGGCCGATTTGCCCACACCGGTGTCGCCGGAGATGAGGAATATGGGGGCTAGCTGGCCTGTGGCGGCATCGATTAGGTCGGTTTCGAAGTTGATGTCGGCTTGCTCGATGGAGGCGATGTTGCGGAGATGCAGTTCTTTAATCTTCATGATTGTGGGTATTGTCTTTTTCGGAGAGGCGGCGGAGTTCGTATTCCACTTCGCCGAAGGCTTGTGCCAGTTGGTCTATGTCGAGTTCGGGGTAGTGGGATTGTGTTTGGCGGATGAATTCCATGGGGTCGGTCATCTGCTGCAGCTCGGCTACTTCGAAAACGGTGTGCATGTCGTCGGAAGAGATGTCGGGCAGGTTGGTCCAGATGGATTTGGGGTTGAAGCGAATTTGACCGTTGTAGGGTTCGATGAGTTGGTAGATTTGCTGGTTGAAGTCGGCTGGAAAGGGTTGGGACCCGTCGAGCGTGAGACGGAAGTAGCCGGTGGAGTGTTGCTGGGCAAAGCGCTTGACGGAGTCGAGTGCAGTGGCTGCATCGGCGGCTATGCCGTCGGGTGGGAGTTCGTAGAAATGGCGTAATTGGTCGATGTGCAGACGCGTTACGGTTACGGAGCCAAGGTGGTGAGGGATCTGGACTAAGCTGACGCTGTGGGGGTATTTCTCGTCGCAGCTGACGTGGAGGGGGCTGCCCGAATAGCGTATGATGCCGGAGGGATAGGTGCTTTGGGGGAGGTGCTCGTCGTTGTAGCCGATGGTTTGAGGGCGGTGGATATGGCCGAGGGCCATATAGTCGAATCCGTGGCCGAGGAGGTCGGTGTCGATAGTCTGGATATTGCCTACTTCGAATCCATGGCCGGTGGAGTCCATGCCAGTCACGGCCAGATGGCCCATCAGCACCACGGGCTTTTGCTGGCTGTTGCGCTGGGCCACATAGTCCAGGATGGACTGTATGGTTTGCAGGCGCGACCCTGTCATGAAGGGAAGAGCGATGATAAAGCCCTGAGGGAGGGAGACGATGAAGTCCTCCTGCCATCCGTCGGGCAGGGAGGAGGTGTCGGACAAAGGGGGTAGACCGACCAGTGTGACATTGCCCATTTTCCACACAGAGTTGTCGGCATGGATGCGCGACGCCGAGTCGTGGTTGCCGGCGGTGATGACGATGGCCATCTGTGGGAACTCGTTGTGGAGGGCCACGAAATGGTCATTGAAGAATCGTTTGGCGTGGGCTCCGGGCTGTTGGATGTCGAAGATGTCGCCGCTGACCAGCAGAGCGTCGGGCTGATGGGTGTGGCACCATGTTGTCAGTTGGTTGAAGAAGTGGTCGTGTTCGTCTTCGCGGGTGTAGTCCTGATACATGAGTTGCCCCAGGTGGAGATCGGCAGTGTGGATAATCTTCATGGCAAAAGGGAGTGAGATTTGATAGAAGAATCCCCGAACTGCCCAGACAGGAGAACGGGGATTCTGAGGTATCGCTGAATGAGGGTTATTTCAGGTTGGCGAGGGCCTCTTTGATGCGGCGGAGGGCTTCGCGGAGAAGGTCTTCGCTGGTGGCGTAGCTGAGGCGGATGCAGGAGTCGTCGCCGAAAGCGGAGCCCATCACAGTGGCCACGTTGGCCTCATTGAGGAGGTAGAAGGCCATGTCGGTGGAGTTCTCAATCTTGGTGCCGTTGAAGCTTTTGCCGTAATAAGAGCTGACGTCGGGGAAGAAGTAGAAGGCGCCTTGGGGCAGCCGGACTTTAAGCCCGGGAATGTCGCACAGGAGTTTGTAGACCATGTCGCGGCGCTGGCGGAAGATGTTGCGCATGTTGATGATGTCCTCGCTGGTGGCAGGGTCCATCTGCATGGCGCGGACGGTGGCTTTCTGGGCGATGGAGCAGGTGGCGCTGGTCACCTGTCCCTGTAGTTTGTTGCAAGCCTTGGCGATGACCAGGGGTGCAGCAATGAAACCGATACGCCAGCCGGTCATGGCAAAGCCCTTGGCCACACCGTTGACAGTGATGACGCGGTCTTTGATTTCGGGGAATTGGGCTATGCTCTCATGTTTGCCGACAAAGTTGATATGCTCATAAATCTCGTCGGCCATGACGAACACGTTTTCGTGTTTCGCCACCACATCGGCTATGCCTTTGAGTTCATCTTTTGTGTAGAGCATGCCGGTGGGGTTGCTGGGGCTGGAGAACATGATGAGCTTGGTCCGGGGGGTGATGGCGGCTTCGAGCTGCTCAGGGGTGACCTTGAAATCGTTCTCGATATTGGTTTTGACATAAACACATTTGCCTTCGGCCACACGTACAATCTCCTTGTAGGAGACCCAGAAGGGAGTGGGGATGATGACTTCGTCGCCAGGGTTTACGAGGCATTGCACAAGCTGGTAGATGCTTTGCTTGGCACCGGTCGAGACCACAATCTGCTCAGGCTTGAAGTCGAGATTGTTGTCGCGTTTAAACTTTTGGCACACAGCTTCGCGCAGGTCGGCATAGCCTGGCACTGGGGGATAGTGTGTAAAGTTGTCGTCGATAGCTTGTTTGGCGGCCTCCTTGACGGTTTCGGGTGTGTTGAAATCGGGTTCACCGATTGAAAGGCTGATGACGTCTTTCCCCTGTGCTTTCAGTTCGCGGGCTTTGGCTGTCATGGCCAGGGTTTCGCTCTCGGCCATGTTCAAGATTCTATTGCTAAGGATATCCATGATTTAATAATTAATATTGTTTGGGATGCAAAGATACGCAATTTTTTTTTATTCGTGAAGTTTCAAAAAAAAATTGTATATTTGTATCTTGGTAAGTGTATTGCACTATCATATAAAGTAGTACTATAAACAATTGTAAATTATGGCAAAAGACATGACCGACAGCGAGGCTCAGCGACTCGAAAAATTAAAGATTCTACAAAGCACGCTCGACAAGATTGAAAAAAACTATGGCAAAGGCTCGGTGATGAAATTGGGCGATCAGGCTTCTGTCAAAGTGGATGTGATTTCTACCGGCAGCATCAATCTCGATGCAGCCTTGGGAGTGGGAGGCTTCCCGAAAGGTCGCATCATAGAGATTTTCGGACCCGAGTCATCGGGTAAAACCACCCTGGCCATCCACGCCATTGCCGAATGTCAGAAAAACGGAGGAATAGCCGCTTTCATCGATGCTGAGCACGCTTTCGACAGCTTCTATGCCAAAAAGTTGGGTGTGGATATCGACAACCTTCTGGTCTCCCAGCCCGACAATGGCGAGCAAGCCCTTGAGATTGCCGACAACCTGATACGCTCCGGCGCGATAGACATTATCGTTGTCGACTCGGTGGCAGCGCTCACCCCCAAGGCGGAGATTGACGGCGAAATGGGCGACTCCAAAGTGGGCCTCCAAGCCCGACTCATGAGCCAAGCCATGCGCAAACTGACCTCCACCATCAGCAAGACCAACTGCTGCTGCATCTTCATCAACCAGCTGCGCGAAAAAATCGGCGTCCTCTTTGGCAATCCCGAAACCACAACAGGTGGCAACGCACTGAAATTCTATGCCTCTGTCCGTGTCGACATCCGTCGCATCCAGGCCATCAAAGACGGCGACCAGAATGTGGGCAACCGTGTCAAAGTGAAGATTGTAAAGAACAAAGTGGCTCCTCCATTCCGCACCTGCGAGTTCGACCTCATGTTTGGCGAAGGCATATCCAAGCTGGGCGAAATCATCGACCTCGGCGTCGAAAACGAAATCATCAAGAAAAGCGGCTCATGGTTCAGCTATGGCGACACCAAACTGGCTCAAGGCCGCGAGGCGCTGAAACAGGTGTTGCGCGACAACCCCGAGCTGTGCGACGAGTTAGAAACCAAAATCCGCGCCAAACTTGCTGAAAAAGCAAACATGGAATGAAAAGACTGGTCGTAATAGCACTGTTGGCACTCTTTTGCTGCCAGGCGGCTGCCCAGAGTTGGCGTGTGGTCGACACCTCATCCTCAACCTACGACACTGTTCAGTACTCTGCCCCTAAAATCAACTCCATCCGCTATTTCGGAAGCCCTTTCTGCCAGCATTTCGCCAACGTCAAACTGCTGATAGGGCCCCAGGATTTCGGCATCGGGGCCGAGTATAGCTATTTGCCCGAGCTATGGGGGTTCGGGCTGTCGGGCTTCGTCGGTTACTCTAACCTCTGGCTTGCGGGCGGAGCCAACTACCGCCTCTCCCGTCCCTGGAGCCACTACGACTGGCATCTCTATGCCAACGGAGGCATACGCTGCGCCGACGGACGCATGGACGATGTGCGGCCCACTCTCGAGGCCGGCATCCGCATGGCTTCGGCCGAAGGCTTGGGCTCCTTCTGCTATTCCAGCGGCTCTGTAGGAGCCCTGACCGATTTCCGTCATGTCTATCTCACCGTTGGACTCAGCATCACCCTGAGCACCCTGTTCTCCTTTCTCATTTTGTTTCCCTGATAACACAACATCTTTTCCCCAATACCCATGTATGTAATCGACGAAGCCCGCGAGGAGCAAGAAATCCAGGCCAAATACGAAGAACTGATTGCGGCATGCCGCAAAAACTCCCCCCTCACCCAGAAACAGGAGGATGAAATATTCCGGGCCTTCTCCTTAGCCAAGAAAGCCCATTCCGGCACCCGTCGCAAATCCGGCGAACCCTACATCTTCCATCCCCTGGCCGTGGCCCTCATCGCCGTCCAGGAAGTGGGGCTGGGACCCATAGCCGTGGTCTGCGCCCTGCTCCACGACGTGGTTGAGGATACCGACATCACCCTCGACCAAATCCGCACCATCTTCGGCGACCGCGTCGCGGTAATCGTCGACGGGGTGACCAAAATCGAGGATGTCCTCTTCATGCCCGACATAGAATCCAAACAGGCTGAGAATTACCGCAAAATCCTCCTCTCCATGTGCAACGACGCATACGTCATCTTCCTCAAACTCTGCGACCGTCTGCACAACATGCGCACCCTCGACTCCATGAAAGACACCAAAAAACTGGCCATCTCCTCCGAAACACAATATCTCTACATACCCCTGGCCCACCGCTTAGGGCTCTACTCCATAAAAACCGAGCTCGAAGAGCTCGTCATGAAATACACCAATCCCGACAAATACAACGAGATTGCCGCCCTCATCAACAAAACCGCCGGCACCGAAGACCGCCTCAAGGAGTGCTTCACCAAAAGGGTCACCCGCATGCTCGATGCCAACGGCTACAAATACACCATCAAAACCCGCATCAAATCCGTCTACAGCTGCTGGAAAAAGATGGAACGCAAAGGCGTCAAGTTCGACGAAATATACGACCTCTACGCCATGCGCATCATCCTCGACGTGCCCCAAGAGGCCGAAAAATCCGAATGCTTCAAGGTCTACTCCCTCATCTCCTCCGCCTTCCCGCCGGACCCCACTCGTTTCCGCGACTGGATCACCACCCCCAAAACCAACGGCTACGAGTCGCTCCAAACTACCGTCATGACCCCCATCGGCCAGTGGGTTGAAGTGCAGATACGCACCGAGCGCATGGACGTCATAGCCGAGAAAGGCATGGCCGCACACTTCCTCTACAAAGAAGCCCACCCCGAAGAGAACATCGAAAACAGCCCCGTCGAACTCTGGCTCCAACAAATTCGCTCCACCCTCGAAAACACCGAGAAAAACGCCCTCGATCTCGTCGAAGAGTTCAAAGAAACCCTCTACATCAAAGAGATATACCTCTTCACCCCCAAAGGCGACATGATTAAACTCCCTGCCCACTCCACCGTCCTCGACTTCGCCTTCGCCATCCACACCAACCTCGGTCTCCACTGCATGGGCGCCAAAGTGAACGGCAAGGTAGAACCCGTAGGCCACACCTTGCGCGCCGGCGAACAGGTGCAAGTGCTCACCAGCCGCAAAACACGCCCCAACGAGGAATGGCTGGGCATGGTCCACACCTCCCGCGCACGCGAAGCCATCAAAGACTACCTCCGCAACCAGCGCAAAGGCTACCGCGAAGAGGGCCGAATCCGCCTCCAGGAAATCCTCGGCTCACTCAACCTCCCATACTCCTCAGCCTCCATCGGCCAGATAAAACGCTACCTCGGCCTCAAAAGCGACATCGACCTCTTCTTCCAGCTCGCCATGGGCATCACCACCCACAACGACATTGCCCAATGCTTCGGCAAAGGTGTCAACCCCAACCACAACACCTACTTCATGGGCGAGTACACCTCCCTCTTCGACAAAGACAGCACCGCCATCAAAACCTCCCAGCCCTCCGTCAACAACAGCCAGCGCTCCTTCCTCCTCGACGAGGAATACGAGCGCTACTCCACCGAACCCGCACCCTGCTGCAAACCCGTGCAGGGCGACCACGTGGTAGGCATCGTCACCGACGGCAAAATCATGGTCCACCGCACCAACTGCAAAGTGGCCATGGACGAGATGGCCAACCACGAAAACCGCATCGTTCGCGCCCGCTGGCGCCCCGGCGAGCACGTGGCCCTCCTCTCCGGCATAGCCTTCACCGCCATCGACCGCAAAGGCCTCCTGCAGGAAATCACCGGCATCGTCACCGGCGAGATGGACCTCAACATGAGGGCCATCACCCTCGAAGCCGTCGAAGGCATCGTGCGCGGCATCATCATGCTCTACGTCCTCAACCTCGACAACCTCAACCACCTGCTCGAAAATCTGGAAAAAATAGAAGGCATAGAGGAGGTGCGCCGTATATGAACCAGACCGACATCAGCGCCCTCCAGCGCCTCAGCCACACCCTCGACATCCTGCGCCGCCAATGCCCGTGGGACCGCGTGCAGACCATCCAAAGCCTGCGCTACCTCACCATCGAGGAAACCTACGAACTCAGCGAAGCCATCCTCCGCCTTGCCGACCCTCCCGACGGCTCTTCACCCGCCCCGCTCAACGCCGAATTCAAAAAAGAACTCGGCGACCTCTTCATGCACCTTCTCTTCTACGCCAAAATAGCCGATGAGGAAGGTCGCTTCACGCCCGCCGACATCTTCAACGCCATCACCGACAAACTCATCAGCCGCCACCCCTTCATCTTCCACCCCGACGCCTACGAGGGCGAAAGCTGGGAGCAACTCAAGATGCACGAAGGACGGCGCTCCGTCCTCGACGGGGTGCCGGCCAGCCTCCCCCCCTTGGTCAAAGCCGTCCGTCTGCAGGAAAAAGCCGCCGGCATCGGCGTGGACCCCACCCTGCCCGCCGACTCCCCCGAACCGCTCAACCTCGGCAGCGATGCCGCCCCCGACGAGGAATCCGTCGGGACACTCCTGTTCAACCTCATCCACTGGGCCCACGACCACGGCATCAATGCCGACACCGCCCTGGCCCGTGCCAACCAGCGCTTCCAGGACAAGGTGCGCGCATTCGAAAAGCAGCAGGACCATTGAATGTTTTATCGCTTTAATGCTTGAATGTCCTTTTGTCCGAATGTGTTAATAGGGATTCTGTAATTCCTCCCTTTGGGCTGAGATATGGATAGCGCCGCACAAACCGTAGACGCAACGCGGTGATTGTCTGGTCCGTCAGGAAACGTCCCGACAGGGACGCGACGTAGGAACAAGCAGTTATAGCCCGACCTAATCGGAATGAGAACTGGCCGATTTGCTCCCTGGCAAAGAGGCTATTTATTTTCTGTTTTGTTTCTGTTTCTTTTCTGTTTTGTTTCTGTTTCTTCTCTTCAGCAGTGGATAAATAGGGGAGAAACATTGGCAATGCGGAGGGAAAAGAGCGTTGTCGTTGCCCGCCTTCCCTGCCTCGGCGCGGGCGATGGCTCCGGGCTGCGGTTGTTCCTCAAGCTTGATTATTTTCTTTGTGAGTGTGTGTGTGAAATTCGAAATGGTGATAAAGTATATCTGTGGAGGCAGGTGGGAAAGGTTTAAAGTGGCGGATTCCCCTGTGAGGACAAGTGTCATCCGGGTGCGACCGTAGGTGTCTTGGATGGTAATGGTTGATGGTGTTTGGGGAAGGTTGCATATTGTCAGGAAATCTGATACGGGGTTTGGCCGGAGCGTCATACACTCTGGGGCTATAGTGTCGATGTGATGCCACTGGTATTGAATGATACAGGTGTCGTCCTGGTGACTGAATCGACTGACATTGTCGTTATGATAAACCTTCTGTCCGTCCTTGTGGCTGTTTGCAAAATAAAAAATGAAATATACTGGGAGGGAACTGAGGATAAATCGGGGGGATAGGGCAGAGGTTGACGGGATATGTCGCTGCGCACTGTGGGGGGGATGTTGGCTTGTGGGTTGTCCGGTGCATCAGAGGCACTCTTTGAGGGCGAGAAGGAACTGGCGGGCTTCGGTGAGGGTTTTGACGAGTTGCATTGTGTCGTCGAGGTTGTTGTCGAGGCGTAGTTGTTGGCGGGCTCCGTCGAGGGTGTAGCCACAGTCGCGTGTGAGGTGGAGGATTTGGCGCAGGAGGTCGATGTCGGAGTCGGTGTAGTAGCGGGTGCCTTTTTTGTTTTTGTGGGGCCGCAGTGAGGGGAACTCGGTCTCGTAGTAGCGCAGGAGGGAGGGGTTGACTTGCAGCATTTGGGCCACTTCGCCTATGGGATGGTATAGTTTGTCGGTCATGGGTGGGGTGTTTAATAGGTGTAATAGCCTTGGTTGTCTTGGTAGGATTGTTGCTTTTGGTATTTCACGTCTTTGAGGCTGGAGGCTTTGATGTTGATGACGAAGTTCCAGCTTTTGTAGTAGCCAAAGGGTACCCAGTTGAAGCGCATTTCCCAGCAGTGGAGGTCGCGGTAGATGTCGAGGGAGGTGTAGGAGAGGCCTTTGTTGACGAAGTCGTAGCCGGTGGATATGGCCACGCGCCAGTTGTGGGTGATGTCGGCGTTGGCCGAGAGGCTGAGGGTCTGGATGATGTCGTTTTTAAAGTTGTATTGAGCGGCGACGTAGGTGCTTACGTAGCTAAGGGTGTAGTTGAGGGACACGTTCCAGGGCATGGAGAAGTCGGCGTAGGTGCCCATGAGGAGCGAGGGGTTGTAGTTGTAGGGCGACTGCATGATGGGGGCCACGATTTGCTGGCCTTGGCTTTTGGTTTTTGCTCCCTCTTTGTCCGATTTGAAGGTGTTGTTGTTGATGCTGTAGGATATCTGGGTGCTCCATGTGGAGTTGTTCTTTTGGAGAAGTTTTTTCTGTCCCGGCTCGTTCCAGATGAAGCGGTTGTGTTTGCGGCCTTCGTTGTCGATAAAATAGGGGCTGAAGGAGCTGGAGTAGTTGATGACGAGGTTTTTGAAGAGAGTGGTTCGGCCGGTGATGGCGAGGTCGGACCAGCGGAGCGAGTCGCGGGCCATGTCGTAGCTCATGGAGATGTTGAAGCTTTCGAGGAGGGTGATTTTGCGGGTGCCGGTGACGGTGTCTTTGGGGTTGGCCACTTTCATTTCGAGGTTGTTGCCGATGCTGAAGTTGATGCGGCCTGAGCGGCCGTCGGCCGGTCCACCGTAAAGGCTTTGCTCGAAGATGGAGTAGCGGTGAACGTAGCCTGTGGTGTCGGTGTAGGATTGCCACCATCCCAGTGCCGGGTTGCCGAAGTCGGGATGATAGCTGAAGGTGACGGAGGGGTTGATGACGTGGCGAATGGCCTTGACGGGGCCGATGCGGAAGTTGAACATGCCGTAGATGCGGGTGGAGAGTGAGGAGTTGAAGCTCACCTCGCGGTTGCCTCGGAATCCGCGCACGGTGTCGATGGTCAGGATGCCGGTCGAGCTGTCGTAGTTCTTGCGGATGGTGGACCAGTGCCATCGTTCGTTGTAGTTGGCTGAGTTGGTCCAGTTGAAGAATTTGAGCACTTTGAGGGTGAGTGTGAGAGGGATGGCGTGCTGGATGCCATATTGCATGCGTTGGAGGGTCTGGAGTTTGAGGAGGTCGGAGTCTTGCGAGTTGATGTTGTTGTCGGCCGTGAAGGAGTAGGAGAGGGAGAGGTTTTCGTACCACCGCAAGTTGCCGGCGGCCTCTTTGCGGCGCAGGGGATAGAAGGTGGTGGAGCTGAGGGAGAGGGAGGGGAGTTTGAGGTTGATGAGGCCGGTCTGGGCGTTGTACGATTCGCGGAGCGAGGCGGCAAAGTTGAGGGAGCTGCCCAGCTGGGCGGTGTAGGAGATGGAGGAGGTGGTGGTGCTGTTGAAATAGTCGTTGCGGTTGGTGGTGTTTTTGTTGTAGTTGCGGCTTTGGAGATTGACGTTGGCCGAGAATCGGCTGCGGGGGTTGGCTTTGGAGTCTTGGTCATGCTTCCAGGCGATTTTGAAGTCGCTGTATTTGCGGAAGGTGTTGCTGTCGCCCGGTATGCCTTCTTTGGTGATGCCATACCGGATGTCGAAGTTGCCTTTGTATTTGTAGCGGACGTAGTAGTTGCTTTTGGCTTCGGCGGCCCAGCTGAGGTTGGTATATATTTCGCCAATCAGGGCGAGGTCGAGGTTGTCGTTGAGGGCGAAGTAGTAGCCGCCGTCTTTGAGGTAGTAGCCCCGGTTGTTCATCCATCCATAGCTGGGCATGAGGATGCCGGAGGTGCGGTCGTGGCTCATGGGGAAGAAGGCGAAGGGGAGTACCAACGGGGTGGGCACATCCTCGATGGTCACGTAGGCAGGCCCGGTAAAGATTTTGTCGCCGGTGATGAGTTTGGAGCGGGTGAAGTTGATGGCGAAGTGGGGGTGGGCATGGTTGCAGGTGGTGTACTGCCCGCCATTGAGATACATGACCGAGTCGCTGACGCGTTTCACACGCGAGCCGTGCAGGAATCCGTCGCCCTGCTGGGTGATGACGCCGGAGATGAGCCCTTTGTGGGTGTTGTAGTTGAAGACTATGGTGTCGGCCATGTACTCGTCCTCGCCCTGTTTGAAAAACGGCCGGCCAGTGATTTTCCCTGCGGTGTCCGTGACTGGTTGGGCGCTGAGGATTTGTTTGTCAAAATCCACACGGATGGCGTCGGCCTTGAGTTCCATGCCGTCGTATTCTATAACGCCCTTCGAATAGAGTTGCGCTTTGCGACTGTTGATGTCGATGGCAATAGAGTCGGAGGCTTGGTAGTGGACAATGCTGGTGAGGGCGTTGGGCGAAGCTGCCAGAGGAGGGAGAGAAGGGGAGTGGCTCAGCGAGTCGAGGGTGTCGGCGATAGCGGCCAGACTGTCGGCCAAGGAATGAAGAGAGTCGGGTGGAGTGGGGAGGGAAAGGACAGTGTCGGGTGTGCGGAGGGGTGTGTCGATGCCCAGGCGCACCGAATCGTTTTGGGCGCCAGCCACCATGGGGAGCGCCATGAGGGAGACTAACAGGCAGATGTTCAAAATTTTCCGCATAAACTGTTTTGCTTTCCGATTTTCATCGTATCTTTGCAAAATGAATTTGCAAAGATACCAACTTTTTGCTGAATAATAAAAAATATATAATAGTATACTGAAAATGAAACGCTTATTTGCTCTTTTTATTGTGCTTTTCTGCTTGACGGGTACAGTTTTTTCTCAAAAAAAGTCGGGTGGGCAAGTGAAAACAGTGGTCATCGATGCAGGCCATGGCGGAGACAAGCCTGGAGCTGTGGGTAGAAAGACACAAGAAAAAACGCTGACACTACAGATGGCGTTGAAGCTTGGAAAACTGATTGAGGACAACTACCCTGACGTGACAATTATCTTCACCCGTACCACTGATATCGACATCACCCTTGCCGACCGCGCCCGCTTAGCCAACAAAGCCAAGGCGGACCTTTTCATCTCCATCCACTGCAACTCTTGGACCAACAGCACCCCTACCGGTGTGGAAACTTACGTCATGGGACTGTCCCAGAGCAAAGCCAACATGGAGGTGGCAAAGAAAGAAAACGCCGATATTTTGCTCGAAAAGGGCTACAAGGACAACAGCGACTACCAAGGCTTCGACCCCAACTCGCCCGAGAGCTACGTCATGTTTGCCATGTACCAAAATGCCTATCTGGACAAAAGTCTTGACTTTGCAGGATTCATTCAGGATCAGTATAAGTCGGCCATAAAGACCATCAACCGCGGGGTGAAGCAAGCCGAGATATTTGTGCTTTACAAAACAGCCATGCCCGCAGTGCTGACCGAAGTGGGCTTTATCAGCAACCCCGAAGAGGAGCAGTACATGATGTCCGACCAAGGGCAGGCCGCCATCGTGTCCAGCATCTTCAAAGCCTTTGTCACATACAAAAGCAAAGTGGAGGGCGTCAAGCCTCCCAAGGATTTGAGGATAGACTTGAAAGGCTATCAGTCAAAAGCCAAGAAAGAGATCAATCCACCCGTGAAGCCCACAGAGCCCGAGCCCAAGGCTGAGGAGAAGAAGCCAGTCGAGCCGAAGGCCCCAGAGGCTCCCACATCAGACCAGCCCAGCGCTTTTGTTCCGTCAACCGCACCGACCAATGTGGAACCCCCGCTGCCAATGGAAGAACCCAAAGCCCCCAACGTGGCCGAACAGGTGGTGACCAGTAATGAAGCCGACCAGCCGTCGGCAACAACCCCACCGCCCTCTGACCAAAGTCAGGAAGTGATATTCAAAGTCCAGTTTATGACCAGCGGCAAGGCCTTGAAAGAGAAATCAAGAGAGTTTAAAGGCATAACAGAATATGACTATTACGTCCAGAACGGAACCTATTGCTACACCACAGGACAGTTCAAGACAGCCCGTGAGGCAGCACAATACCAAAAAGAAATCCGTGCCAAAGGGTTTGGCGATGCCTTCGTCGTGGCCTTTTTGGACGGCCAACGCATTTCCCTGCAAAAAGCCAAAGAAATCCTCGACAGCCGGAAGCGATAAGATTACCCCGGAAAGCCAAGATGACGCACCGGATTTCCGTCCATGGTAAAAAACCTTTGTCGCATAAAACACTTTTTTCACCCTTTCGCCGTTAAAGGCAACAAACACGAACAACGAAACAAGCAATGATACAGGTATCACACATAACAAAGATCTATGACGGACAGCGGGCCTTGGACGACGTCAGCTTCTCAGCCCAGAAAGGCGAGGTGGTCGGACTGCTGGGACCCAATGGAGCTGGCAAGTCAACCCTCATGAAAATACTCACCTGCTTCATCCCACCCACCGAGGGCGAAGCCACAATATGTGGACACAGCATCTACGAAGACTCCTTGGCCGTACGTCGGGAGATTGGATATCTCCCCGAACACAACCCGCTGTACACCGACATGTACGTTCGGGAATTCTTGAGATTTGCTGCCGGGGTTTATGGGATGAAACACTGCCGGGACCGTGTAGAGGAAATGATCGAATTGGTCGGTCTTACCCCGGAGAGCAACAAACGCATCGGGCAGCTCTCCAAAGGCTACCGCCAGCGTGTGGGCCTGGCTCAAGCCCTGATCCATAACCCCAAAGTATTGATTTTGGATGAACCCACCACAGGCCTCGACCCCAACCAGCTGGAAGAGATACGCTCCGTAATCAAGAATGCGGGCAAGGACAAGGTGGTGTTGCTGTCCACGCATATCATGCAAGAAGTGGAAGCCATGTGCAGCCGTGCCATCATCATCAACCACGGCCGCATAGTGTCCGACGACCACTTAGAGCACATCACCTCCCAACAACTCACCCAAAAATTCCACCAAGTCACAGCCTCCTGACCCCCCGCTGGCGGCTTGACCTTTTATTCGATTCATACATTAACACATTCAAATAGTTGACATGACAAGACAAGAATTAATCAATCTGATACAAGAGCGTCGCTCATTCCTCTGTGTAGGACTTGATGTAGACAAGAACAAGATGCCCGAACACCTGCGTAACGAGCAGGAGGGTGTATTCCTTTTCAATAAAGCCATCATCGATGCCACCATCGACTATGCCGTTGCCTACAAACCCAATCTGGCATTCTACGAAGCCATGGGCATTGAGGGTCTGGTGCAATTGAAAAAGACCATGGAATATCTCCACAGTCTCGACAAAAAGGCATTCACCATAGCCGATGCCAAGCGCGGAGATATTGGCAACACCTCCCAGCAATACGCCAAAGCATTTCTCGACCCCAGCGGCGACTACAACTTCGACTCGCTCACCGTCGCCCCCTACATGGGAGCCGATTCCGTGCAGCCATTCACGGTTTACGAAGGCAAATGGGTCATCCTGCTGGCTCTCACCTCTAACAAGGGTGCTTTCGATTTCCAGTTTCTTCCCGTCGACGAGCAGCACAAACTTTTTGAAAAGGTATTAGAAACGTCTCAGCAATGGGGCAGCAAGGACAATATGATGTATGTGGTAGGAGCCACCAAGGCCGACATGCTCACGCAGGTCCGAGCCATAGTTCCCGACAATTTCCTGCTGGTGCCAGGCGTCGGTGCCCAGGGAGGCAGCCTCGAGGAGGTGTGCAAATATGGTCTCAACCGCGACTGTGGCCTGTTGGTCAACTCTTCCCGTGGCATCATCTACGCCTCGACGGGCATGGATTTTGCCGAACGTGCAGCCGAAGAGGCCCTCAAGCTCCAGCGGCAAATGGCATCAGTATTATAACACTTTCAAAGCCTCATTGTTAATGGACGAAGAAAAATACCACGCCAATCTGAAGTCACTGCGGATGCTGCTTGTGATGAGTTTTGTGGTGTCGGGCATTTATTTCATTTCTGAACTGATCAGTGGTTTGACATTGCCCACCGTAAGCGAATTTTACCATTCTCATCCCGACGCTGTGCCCGACCAGTGGGGCATTCTTCTGGAGCGTTCACTCAGCATCCCCCAATGGTATTACCTGCTTTCGGCCGTGCTCGACGCAGCCTCTATCGCAGGCCTCTGCATGATGTGGAAACTCCGTAAAAACGGGTTCCACTTCTACACCCTCTCCAAACTGCTGCTTATGCTCATGCCCGTCCTGTTTCTCGACCGCTCCTATATCGGGCTGGGGAACATTATGATAGGCATTCTTTTTATTCTTCTTTATTTCTATTTACTTCGTTCAATAGGCTTGTTCGGAAACAAAGAAATGGAGAACAATAATCAAACTGAAGGGGAAAATAACACCTGACCCCTATTCTTAAAGGTCGACAAATAGTTGGAATATGATTAGAACTCAACATCGTCACAGCAGTTGCCACGCCATCACTGTTATAGTGAAATGGGCGAAGGTGCTGGTGTGTTTGGTGCCGATGTTGCAGAGCGTCGATTCGTCGGCCGCCGTGGATTATGATTCCTGGGTGAATCATGACGTGGTATATCAAAATACCAATGAGATTCCCCAGTGGAAAGATATAGGGCTGGAAGACTTGCTGGTTGTGGACAATCAGCCGACGGTGCCCACGTGTAGGGTTACCCGTCCAGTCCAAAGTCTCAGTAATGGTGAAGTACGGGCTCTTATGGCCTTGGCCTCCACCAACGCCTTGTTCAACGAGTTGGTGCAGGAGCTTGTTGTGGCGCATGGGCGTAACGTCTATTTCCTGCAGAGTCTCCGACTCTGACTGCTGTTTTGTTGCTTTGCACTAAGAGGGCTCCACAGTCCTCTTCCTCCACTTAGGAGGGGGAGGGCCGTGGGACTGCCTGAGTTTTATTTATTGACATTAATACAAGAAAGCAGTATGATATGGACTATATCAAGCATGAAATTTATAAAAGGCCTGAGATTGGCCGCTATATCAAGCCGCTATGGAGCGGATGGATACTGGTTTTGATTGGGGCGGTGGGCTTTTTGCTGTTCTTCACCACTAATGTGAAGCCCGCTGTATCAAGCCTCTTTATGTATATTGGATTGATGGGGGCATGCTCGCTCCTGTTTATCCTTTGTTTCTACCTCTTCGGCGACAGCCGTTTCCCTTATCACAAAACGCTCCATCGTCGGCTGGAGCCGACGCTCTGTTACTACGGCGAATCGTCGTTGCAGAATCTGGAGGAGGCTTTGGAAAAGGGCGACGAGGATGCCCTGAAGAAGGTCAGGAAGGTCTCAGAACCTCAATTGGTCTTGATACGTTACAGTGACGATTCGGAGACGGTCTTTTATTCTCAGATTTTAAGGCAACAGGGCAACAGCCTTGTGCCGCTCACGGACATTTATTTCAACAATTTGAACAATAATAATTAATATGGATAAGATTAAAAACATTGATGAATATATTTCGGAACAGATGGGCAGTGAGGTTGCCAAAAAAGGTAAGAATCCCATTCTCTGGCTTCTGCTGACAGTGGTAGGGGTTGCGGTGATTGTTGTGAGTTTTTCGGACTCGTTGTCCGACAGCGTACAGACGCTGCTCCTTACCATAGGTTCTATTATGGCTGCCGTTGGTGCGGTGGTGTCGGTGCTTTGTATTACTAAGACTATGTGGGTTTATACTTATTTGCCTACAGGCAGTCGGATTGCTACAAAGACGGTGTACCTTGCGCTTGATGATTATAAGCGGTTCAAAGAAATGGTGTCAAACAGTAGCTACGGCGATTTGGGCGAACTGCACCCACAGGTGAGTACCAATATGGGGGTGGAGTTGGCACGCAGTGCGGACGGACGGCTTGTCTTGCTTCAGGCTGGCCGTTATGATGTTGGCCATTTCGAGCCTGAAACGGAAGTAGTGCGGCTGGAGGGAGATGGAGCCTCCAGCGTTCAGGCATGGTTTAAGTAGTTGTTCATGCAGAGGGTGCCGGTTTCCATCGCCGGTGCCCTCTATTATGTTTTTTGGTTATGCAAATTGAGACTGTCCTTCTTGTTTTCTCGTCCCTTTTCTTTGTCTGCATTTTGGCCGGCAAGGCGGGCAACCGTTTTGGTGTGCCGGCGCTGTTGTTGTTTTTGTCGGTCGGCATGTTTTTCGGAAGCGATGGATTGGGTATTTATTTTGATAATATCAAGGTAGCACAAAGATTGGGGACTGTGGCGTTGAGTATCATTCTGTTTGCTGGAGGTCTTGACACTAAGGTCAGCGACATCAAGCCGGTGCTTGCCCCGGGTGTTACGCTTGCCACCTTGGGAGTGTTAGTCACGGCTCTTGCCACTGGGGTGGCGCTCTATTGGGTTATGGGCGATGTGTTTGGGGGTGATATTATGCTGTGTCTTTTGTTGGCGGCCACGATGAGCAGTACGGATTCGGCTTCGGTCTTTTCCATTCTGAGGGGGAAGGGGTTGAATTTGAAGCATAATCTGCGCCCGACGCTTGAGATGGAGAGCGGTGCGAACGACCCGATGGCATACGTCTTGACGCTTACGTTCATTTCGTTGAGTCTTCAGGGGGGCAGCCCGGACTGGGGAGGTGTGCTTGGGATGCTGGTCACGCAGCTGGTAATTGGCGCGGTGGCGGGATGGTTGTTTGGCAAGGCTTTGGTTTGGTGCGTGAACCGGATTAATATGGATAATGTGGCGCTCTATCCTATTCTTGTGTTGGCCGGGAGTTTCTTTGTGTTTGCAGCCACTTATTACCTGCATGGTAACAGCTATCTGGCGGTGTATATTGCAGGGTTGATTGTTGGCAATTCGAAGTTTGTCCACAAGCGCTCCACGCGCAATTTCTTTAATGCGGCCACTTGGTTGTCGCAGCTGTCGATGTTCCTTACTTTGGGTCTGCTGGTGAACCCTTCGGAGTTGAAATCGGTGTTCATCCCTGGTATGATTATCAGCTTTATGATGATATTTGTCACGAGGCCTCTCTCGGTGTTTGTCTCGTTGGCTCCATTTAGGAAATATACGCTCAAAGACCGTTTGTTTGTCTCTTGGGTGGGGTTGAGGGGTGCGGTCCCGATTATTTTCGCCATTCTGTGCCGGGCTTCGGGGGTTCCGCACAGCGAGGATATGTTCAACATAGTGTTCCTGTGCACTTTGGTGAGTCTTGTGGTGCAGGGCACGTCGCTGCCGCTTGTGGCAAGGTGGTTGGGTGTGTCGGAGCCTCCTGCTCCGGTTTCGTCAGCCTCACCACAGCAGTTTGACATTGATTTTCCGGAGGAGATAAAGTCTACGACAAGTGAGATTGAAATCACGCCATCCATGCTTTCGTCGGGAGGCAGATTGATGGATTTGCGCATGCCTGAAAAGACACTTGTGATTATGGTGAAGAGGGGGGAGAATTATTTTGTGCCTACGGGCAAAACATCGTTGCGGGAGGGGGACCACTTGATGGTGCTGACGGACAATAAGGAGGGGCTTGACGCCACATTGCGCGCCTTGGGGGCCAGCGGGCAGACGGCTCCGGAGCCTGCCCGACGGAAGTGGTGGAGCATTTTCTTTGAAGATGAATGCGTGAGTTCGGGATAACTTTGTTGATAACTTAATCAGAAAAAAGAATGGTAATCACAAGAAAATTCGTATCTTTGTAGTTGAAAGTCAAAATAATAATAAAGATATAATACTTATGATTACCG
>Ga0247611_10001823_pt1 | contig 36879 bp, 14 predicted proteins | sample 177DNAGHGhighgp2_FD_192422 | JGI IMG/M metagenome (GOLD analysis project Ga0247611, IMG submission 192422) | Sheep rumen microbial communities from Palmerston North, Manawatu-Wanganui, New Zealand - 1770 DNA GHGhigh gp2 | ecosystem: Host-associated > Mammals > Digestive system > Stomach > Rumen... | reverse complement strand
TGGCTCATCAGCTTCATGTCCACATGTCTGGCGAGCAGATGCAGACCACCTATAATCTGCTGATGGAGCAGTCTGCTTCCAAGTATAAGACGAAGTGGCTCATATTGTTGCTTGTTGTCCTCCTGATAGGCAGTCTCGTAGCTCTGGCCATTCTCTATTACATCCGTAAGGAACGCCGTCGTAATCGTGAGATGACTCGTATGATCAACGTTATCGATGCTTATCGCCGGGCTGTGATCAATGCAGAGTCGCCCACGTCGCCTGAGGTCGTAGCTGCCATTGAACAGTTGCGCGCCATCAAACTTCCTGACGATGTGTCATCCAACGAGGTAGAGGAGCCTGATGATGAAGACCGTCGCCTTTTTGTTGAGATGGATACACAGGTGACGCGCGATCGCATCTTCCTGAAGCCTGGCATCGGGCGTGAGGATCTCATGCGACTCATTGGTGTTGATAAGAACCGCTTTGGTAAGATGATGAGCAAATATTCCGACGCTTCTAACACCTCTGTCTATATCAATACGAAACGTGTGGAGTATGCTGCCAAATTGTTGTTGGAACATCCGGAATATACCATTGCTACGGTTGCTTCCGAGTGCGGAATGAGCAATACCGTCACTTTCAACCGCACATTTAAGGATACCTATAACATGACGCCATCCGAGTATCGTGAGAAAATGAACTCGATATCTGCCATTTAGGGGGGGTAGTTCTGTTTTGTCCGATATTTACATATATCTTTGTTTTCCTTCTGGTAGTATCAGAGCCATTTTTGTAACTTATTGGTTATAAGACCTCTTGACAGATTGTTGTATACTTAATATGACGGATTGTTATTTGTTTGAAAATCAACAATCCGTCCATAATGTCAAGTATTTATCTCTGTTTTTGTTGTTTTAGCAATTAGGGTTTTTTGCAAAAAGGACAAATTGTAACAAGGAAAAGACGTTTTGTTATAAAATAAGTACATGCGCATGCTTATTATTAATAAAAAAGCATTACTTTTGTAATCAAAAAATAACTTAAAACCATGAAGTTGGTCAAGAAAATATTCGTTTCTGTCGTTTTACTCATCGCTTGTATGAGTGCAGATAGAGTAGGGGCTCAGACAGTAGCCCTTCGCAACAATCTATTGTACGATGCCACATTAACTCCCAACCTTGGTGCAGACATCCGTGTTGATTCCCTATGGACCATCGGTGCACTTGTGGGCTTAAATGCCTGGGATATCGACAAGGATAAGAACAAGAAGTGGCGTCATCTGCTCATCTCTCCCAATGTCCGTCGTTGGCTGGGCGATGTTCCCTTCCATAAGAGCTATGTTGAGGGCGACCTCATCTATAGCCATTTCAATGTAGGCAATACCAAGATACCTTTCGGACTCTACAGTGCCGTGAAGGATCGCCGATTGCAAGGCGACTTGGTTGCACTTGGAGGCAAGTACGGTTATTCCTGGATCCTTGCCCGCCATTGGCGCATTGAGGCCGAGGCCGGAGTGGCTGTCGGCTATGCCTGGTTCAAGGAATACGAATGCGCCACCTGTGGCCAGCAGCTCGGCAATGGCGACCGTATCTTCCTACTCCCCCAATTAGGCATTAACGTCGTGTATATCATCAACTAAGCAAAATAATTAAAAACTAAAAAATATGAAGATTATGAAGAAACAATCCATTTATGCCTTGATAAGTGCGATAGCACTTTCCGGCGCCATCGGTTTAGCTAGCTGTACTTCAAGCTCAGCCGATGAGGCAGAGGTGAATCCTAATCCGGGCTATAACCCTGTGACAGGTGATGTGCCAGTGCAGTTTGTTTTCAACCTGGCTGCTGGCAGTGCTCAGTCTGGGACACGTCAGACGGCTGATGCGGCTCAGGCCTATGACAATCTGGCTTCAGGCAAATTCAGAGGCATTGAGGACACGCACATCATGTGTTTTGAGCAGGGCGATAATGGTAAATTCCTGGCATCCCCAACAACGGCTACCCGAGATTTCGATGTGGCACGCGTAGCAACAGCTGCATCGCTTGATTACTCGAACTCTACCCGCGTGTTGGAAATGTCGTTGCCTTTGAGGACCAATACAGTTGTTTTCTATGGTCGTGCCATTACAGATAGAACAAATAGCAATTACAAAAACCAATTTGGCTATCTGGATGGTTATCATGTGGAAAAGAATTTGGACGATACCTACTTCAAGCTTGGCAGACGATTGACAGAATCAGGTAAAGCACAATTAGTTCAAATTGAGCGTATGTTGGCTGATATATTGACCTGTATTATGGAAACGGATATTGGTACTCCTGATGTTGCAGCTAATGCAGGTGTTAATCATCCTTATGGTTATCATATTGTGAAAAAATCAAATACCGAAGAAGCCAACAAAGATGGAATAGAAAAATTGATAAATGGTATGCATTGGTCGGCCTATGAATATCATAAAGAAATAGATCTGCGGAAGAGCCCGTTAGATGCTAATGTGCCTATGGCACCATTGGAGGAGTTTTTGGCTAAGGCTTATTATGAGATAACCAACATTCAGGAAGGGGAGATGCGTAATGCTTCTGCACCAGCACTATTGTCAACCATCAAGGATCTTTGGTCAAATATCAACCACGTTCGTTGTGCAAATCCAACCAGTGAATATGAGGCCGTTGCTAAATATATGGCTCAACTGATTCACGAGGAATTAAATAAGTATTTTGAACCAAGTTCTTCAGAGTTACAAACTGGTGGGCCAATAACAGGCGTTGAATTTAAAGCTATCTCAACCATAACAGCTGCATTGGTTTCGGATTCTTATTGGCCCGGAGAGGATTCAACAAAACCCAAAGCTGGCGATTTCGCTAGCATCGAGAATTTTTCAACAAATGATTTGAAGGTTTTCCCAGAGACATTCGATTTGCCACAAGGCGCAACACACATCAAGTTTGATACGACCACAAAGATGTTTTCCTACTTGGAGACCTTTAGGACAGGTGCTGTCGGTGGTGTGACGTTTAAAGTTGATGACTACTATTATCCAGCCGAACTTCTGTATTTTGGTAACAGTCCCATTCTCGTTTCGAATAAAGAAAATAAAGCTGGAGATTATCCCAAGACAACGACAGATTGGCATAATGGTAATTTGGCGTTTTGGAATTCTACTGCAGACACTGACAAATGGGAAGAGGTAGGCGTGAAAGCATCGACCCGCAGTGTTGCGATGAAGAACGATATTAATTATGGTACAGCTTTGCTTGCGACTTCAGTAGGCTATGTTAGTGATGTAAAATTAAAGGATAACAATAAGGCGATTCAACAAAGAGACTATGGAGTGACAGAAGAAGACAATGAGATTACCCCGACAGCAACATCTTTTATTTTGAAAGGAATCGTCATTGGCGGCCAGTATCCCATAGTAGGCTGGAATTATCTGCCAAAAGAAATTTTAGCCGATAATCCTGATAGCCCAGGAAACCAGATAAATACAAATATCAATAACGGTTGGATCTATGACAAAATTATGGCAAGTGATGGCGCTATTCCTGCATCAGGCACTTCTGATCCCACTTATACGCTGGTATTTGATAATTATAAAGCTGGAGCTGAAGAGAATGCCCAGGACAAAGTTTATGTAGCATTGGAACTACAGAATAATACTGGTAAGGGCTTCTTTGGAGCGCACAACTTGATTCCGAATGGCAGTAACTTCTATCTTGTAGGATTGCTTGATCCTGAAAGGCCAACAACACCGATATCATCATGGTCAGATTTCCATGCGCTGCCCCCCTATAATAGCGATAACACATGTAATAGGGTACAACGTGTATTTATTCAGGATCATAAGACGGTCGTCAACTTCAAGTTAGGTGAGACCTCCCTTAAGAGCGCCTACCTGACCGTTCCCGATCTGCGTGCCAGTTCAGTGACGCTGGGACTCTCCGTAGATATGAAGTGGGAGACAGGCCTAAATTTTGATGTGGAATTTGGTGGTGGTAATTGATAAGATAAAAATGAGAAGACGTCTGTTGACATATAGTGTGATTCTGCTTTTACTGGCATCATGTTCGGTGATCGACGAGGATCTCAGCAACTGTAAGGAGGAGCCCGAGGCTTCGCTGAACTATGAATTGCGGTTGGTGACGAATATTTCCACCGAACTCAAGACGGAGTTGACCACCCAGGCAGAGTTGCAATTGGCAGAGAAGTTGCGTGACCAACTGTCGGATGTCTTCACGGATTTTGCCCATGACGTCGATCTCTCGTTCTACGATACGGTGGGCGACTCCGTGCTGTTGCAGAAGGATGAGCACATCATGGATGCTAACCAGGCCAGCTATTCGCTGAACCTGCCCATGCGCCAATATATGCATCTGGCAGCTGCCAATGTGGTGGATAATGAGATTGTGGATGTCATGAACGACAACCGTTGTCATCGTTCAATGATCTCTCAGGTCATCCGAGACACCATCGACTCCCACACCACGGGTATCTTCACGGCCCGTCAACCGATGGAGGTTCTGGGCGACGTGAGCCAGAACTTCGACGTTCATCTGTATATGGCCAACTGCGCGGCCACGCTGCTGATTGACCCGCGAGGACATGGACTGCTCGACAAGATACGTGTCTACAGCACGGGATTTGCCACAGGTTTCAATATCTGTGACAGTGTCTATACCTTTAATGGTAAAGCGCCTATTGTCCGTACAATGCGGCTGGAGAATCCAGAAGAAGACGAGAGGCTGGCTTTCACTTCCGTTACCTTCCCTTCGCGGGATCCCGAAAATTCCAAAGACACTCGTTCTGTGATTGAGACAGAGGAGCCGTTTATCGCTCAGCCTGGCGAGGAGGCTCTCTGGGAGTTCCAAGTCTATGTGCCTCAGCCCAACGGAAGCATTACGAGATCCGTGCTCAACGTCAAGACGCCTTTGCGTTCTGGACAGTACAAGATTATCCAATGCTGGATAGGAGATAATGGTGAGATTATTGTTCCATCGGAAAATCCTGATCCTGATCCAGGTCCCGATCCTGGCCCCGGTCCCGATCCTGGTCCCGGCCCTGATCCTGGTCCCGGCCCCGATCCTGGTCCCGGCCCCGATCCCGGCCCTAGTCCTGATCCAGGTCCCAGCCCAGATCCTGGCACTGAATCTAATGAGGTGAGTACCTCGGTGACATTTGACTGGAATCCGGGACTGGTGATTGTAAATTAAATAATTGAAAAGGTGAAAAAGAATTTTGGACATAGAAGTAGGATGTTGTGGATGAGCTTTTTGGGGCTTGTCCTGATGCCAGGTTGTTCATCGAGCGAAGACAGTATCGATAACAATGAGGAAAATGTGCCGACAGTGAAGGCTAGGTTTATTTTTTCTTTCGATGGGCAGGTCGCTGGCCGTCATAAGTCATCCACCCGTATGGATGCGGATGTGGTTCAGAATACGGGTGATTTCCGTGGCATCAGCGATGTCAGAATGCTTTGCTTCAATCAGTATCCCAACAAGGACTCCAAGAAAATAGGTAAGACTATTGAGATGAAGACCACTGATGAGTCCGTTGATGTCTCCCAACAAAATGATTACTCGGAGTTCCGTGAGGTCAATGTACCTGTAGGCACCAATCATTTCAGTTTCTATGCCAAGGCAACCGATGACGTTCCCATTGTATCTCATGTGGATAAGATGAAATACGGTCTTATCGAGACGGTAGGCTTAAGTCGCAATTCTTATCAGGACAACAGCGGGATTCGTTTTAAGCCTGTTCCCATTTGCAGCTCTGATGATCCGTTCGGCGGCAGTGCGGTGGGATTGCGTCTGTTCAACCTGCTCAATGACTTGATGAGCATCACAGTGTCCGCAGATGCTCCGAATAATAAATGGTCAACCGCGAATAGCTTGTATCTGAACGAGGCCTATCAGCGCATGAAGCAGTTGAAGACCCTTTCATCCTATAATGTGCAGACGATGTTGGCTGCTATCTACCAGTTTGTGGACATTGTGATGTCTGGTAACGAATTGCTCGTTCCCGATGACCACTGCTATACGCTGGCCAGCGCCATTGCCACAAAGATCGCCGAGTGCTTTACGACTACTCCTACATCAGAGGGTGCCACACTGACTGCCGACTATCAAGGTTTCCCTGCAGATATCTATCTGCCTGCCGGCGCTGCCCGCATTACATGGGACGAGACAACTGAGAAATTCGTTGTCCCAGCCAAGCAGGCCTACGGCAAGGAACTGGACGTACTGTCAATCAATGACTATGTCTACCCGATGAACCTGCAATACCAGGTCTTGTCAAACATCGTCGCATCTGACGAGGTGGTCGTAATGACGGATACAGAAACCGGTGGAGGTTCTGGTTCAGGTGGAGACTCCGGTTCATCCACTGCTGGCTCTAGTTGGCAGGAAATAATCAACGATCTCTATGAGAATGCCCCGACAGTAGTGTCTGAGACAACCCAGTCTGTGGCTATGGTCAAGCAGGTGAACTATGCCGTCGGGCAGATGGAACTCAAAGCCATATTAGCGAATAGATTCCTCTATGATGCCAAAGGTAAGTCCGTTGATGTATCAGATGGTTTTACCCTGAAAGGTTATATTGTGGGAGGTCAGCGTGAGGTGGACTACAATTTCCAGCCCGTGGAGGGCAGTCGTTCGTATGCTATCTACGACATTTTCCCTAGTCTTGGTGATACCCCTCAGAAGGTGACTGCATTAGAATGGACAGAAGAGGACTATATCTTAGGTCTGGGTACTGGTGCCAATGAGAATATCTATCTCGCCTTGGAGTTGGTCAACGACTGTGACGCCTTTCAGGGAGCCGATGGTGTGATTGCTCATGGAGCCACCTTCTATCTCGTAGCCAATCTGGCTCCGTCAGAGGGTGTGGGTTACAGTACAAGTCTGAACCAGATCTTTGACCGTGACCATGCTACGAAGGTGAAACTTACCATCAATCAAGGTTGGCGTGACACTGATGGCGACGGTGTGCCTGACCCCGATCTCGACAACGAGGGAAACCCGAAGCCCCTTACAGGTCTGGCCACGGCAACCTATGGTTTGCCAAACCTTGAAATTCCCCATCCGACAGTAGGTCTCAGTGTGAACCTGCTGTGGGAGCGTGGACTCTACTATGACGATGTCGTTTTATCAAGATACATAGAATAATAATTTAAAATGATAAGAGATATGAAGAAAAGTCATTCTTTCGCCCTGATGGCGGCTGGTGCTCTGATGAGCCTTGCAGGTCTTACGGCCTGTTCCTCTTCCAATGACATGGACGAGACGGAAAACCCCAATGTAGAGGTAGACGACCAGGGAAATGCTGGTGTCAGACCAGAGTTTGTCATCTCCATACCCCGTTCGGTGGTAGGTAGTAAGACGCGTATGAGCGATGCTGAAACACAGAGTTCCGGGTCGGTTGACGATTTCCGGGGAATGGATCATATCCGACTGATTGCTTTCGCAGGAGTGCCTGCAGGTTCTTCTTCGAAACTTGGCAGTATCATGAGTCTGACAAGTATAGCTAGTAATTCTCTGAAACAGCCAGGCTCACTGAATTATAAGGTCTATGCCAATCAGTTCGTACCCATGACAACCTCGAATTTCCTGTTTTATGGCAAGGCCATTGACAATACGGCTGAGACCGATATTACCACGATGGCTGATAAGTTTAAGTATGGTATCATTAAGGCGAAAGGTCTGACGGATGCAGATTTCACAAATCCCAATAGCATCAGCTTTGGTCTGGAACAGATTAATACCAGTACTGAGCAACAGCAGAGTAATGCTGTAGGCCGTAGCATCGTAACGTTTATGACCAGTCTGGCAAACATAACCTCTACGGGAGAAGCTCCGGAGAATGCATGGAGCACCAGTACTAATGACAGGCTGAAGCCGCTCTATGATAACTTTATCCGAACGACTGTTTCTTCATCAGCCAATTTGGCTGCAATCCTGGGCATGATATATGATGGTATGACGCGAGTGATTACTGCTCAGCCTACAAATGCTCTGGCTATAGCCATCAGGGATAAGATTGCCAGTGCCTGTAGCACAGAACCGGTTGTCGGTTCACCGGTTACCCTGAAAGCCGACTATGCAGGCTATCCTGCCAATGTGGGTCTGCCTGACGGTGCTGCTCGTGTGCGCTGGAATGGCACTGAGTTCGTGGATATGTCTGCCAGCTATGGAGGCGGTCTTAAGGTGAGCATCACGGATTACGTTTATCCCGCTGCCCTCTGGTATTATGTCAGCACACCGATAAAGGCTTCTGACGCTGTACAGTCAGCGAACTACGACTCCAAGGATGCCTGGAGCAAAGTGATCAGTGAGGTCTATAGTGGTGCAGGTGATGCTGTAGGTGGCAATACGCTGTCTGTTGCGCTTGTCAGTCCTGTGCAGTATGCTGTCGGTCGTTTAGAGACCAAACTGGAGATGGGGTCGGGTACATTCTATGATGGAGCCGGACAGGAAGTGGTTACCGGTAGTGGCTATACACTGAAGGGTCTGCTGCTCGGTGGTCAGAACGATGTAAAATTCGATTTTACCACCTCTTCAGCCACGAAGAATTGGACTATCTTCGACCGTGAGGTGCCAACGGGTATCAATGTGACGCCAGGCAATACCACTTCGACAGCCAATCAGACATTGGCTTTGGAGACCAAGACAAACGAGAAGATTTTTGCTGCTGTGGAACTGGTGAATGGCGGCGAGGCATTCCAAGGTGCCGATGGTATTATTCCTGCTGGTGGTACATTCTACCTGACGGTGAAGCTCGATCCTACTACGGCCACTAATTATAATGCTTCGACACTTAACAAAATCATCACACAGGACTATGTGACTAAAATGACCGTGAAGATCAAGAACGGCAGTCAGAGTGTTGACAGGGATGGCGATGGCAATCCTGATGTATATGCTCTTGATCCTGAAACTGGCGAACCTATCGGTGTGATCACCTCTCCTGGTTCTGCCCCTGTTACTTCCTACGATATCAATGGTGACGGCACACTTGACACCTTCATCTCTGATCCCGACAAAGGTGGTCCCGGATGGGATACCGATGGTGATGGTATCGTAGATATCCCTATCATGCGTGACCCGTCGACAGGTGAATATCCTACCAATGTATTGGTGCCAGAAGGCCTTGGCAATGCCACCAATGGTATTCCCAACCTTGTCAGTCCTGGTGTGGAATTAGGAACATCTGTAGATCTGAAATGGAATCCAGGCTTGGAGTTGAAGCCAAATATTTAATTACATATAAATAAGGTATAGGCGAACGGTGAAACGAATGCTCATAATGATAGGTCTGATGACGGTCCTCTTGGCAGGCTGTCAGAAACAGGACGTGGTGACGGATAGCCCGTCCCCGTCGCCTTCATCGGATACGGTGAAGACGTACGTCCTTGCCGACCTGGCCCTGTCGTTGCCTGCACCCTCTGCAGGTACCCGTCTCTCTGATGGCGTGGTGCAGACTGCAGAGGGAGCTGCCTTCAGGGGTATCAGCCGATTGAGCATCATACCGTTTACGACGCAGGGGCTTGTCGGGCCGAATGATGCGCCTTCTTACGTGGAGTTCTCCAATCTTTCCCCTGATTACACTAAACTGGTGGGTAACGAGCAGTTGCGCTATTATGATAAAATCTATCTGAAGCATGGTGTGGCTTCAATCCTGTTGTATGGTCAGTCCGCTAAGACCATCCCCACGAAGCCTGCGACTCCTTCCTATCTGTCGGATGACATCTTCAGTAAGAAGTTCTATGGCTCGATGCTGACGACACTGGATGAAGTAAGGACAAGTCTGCCAAACAGAATGACGGTGTCGCCTGTTAGTCTTGGCTTTGAGCTGGAATCCATCTACAATAGTAACAGTATCCCCACAGAGGGCGATAACATCGCGCGTTATCTGACGAATATCGCCAATACGCCCAACTGGAAGGGTAACGAGTCCCTTAACAGTCTCTATTTAGACTTTATCAGTGAGCCTTCTTCTGGCACGTATAATGTCCTGGCAGGTTCTGCCGCCAACGTGAAGGCTTATGTGAACGACTTCTACCAGCGCCTCCAGACGCTGATAGAACATGATTTTGCTGACGTTCAGAAGGAGAGTGAAAGAAACATCGCATTAGCTATCCAGCAGCGAATCGAAGGCAGCGACTTCACACTATTCAATGTGGTTTCTGGCGAAGATCCCACGAACAAGGTGACCAGTCTGGGTAGCTGTGATAATTATCCGGCCAGTCTGGGACTGCCTGATGGTGCTGCCGTACTCCAATGGGGTAGGATTGCTGGTACATCTTACGGCTTTGTTCCTCAGATCAAGGCCACTCCCGAGGCTCAGATCAGCGGTATCGACCGCTATGCCTATCCTCCGGAGCTCTATTATTATGACAATAGTACGATCAAGACTTCCAATACCGAAATCAAACAGAGCGATTACGCTAATGCGACCAGTTGGAGTGAGCTGTTGGCAAGTTATGATGATGGCAACGCTGTTACCTCCAATACCAAGTCTGTGGCCATCGAGCACCCCCTGCAGTATGCCGTTGCCCGTTTCCAGGCCAATGTAAAAGCGGATGCCGTGACCTTAAATGATCATGATGATGCGGCTATTACGGCCAATTTCCCCATCACAGGTCTTATCGTGAGTGGCCAGTATCCTCAGAACTATGACTTTACACCGAGGTACGATACCAAAGCCACTGATGCGGAACATTATATCTACGACAGTTGCTTGGGTTCGACGGAGCTTTCATTAACCTCAACCCCGACGAGCGATTTCTATACGCTGGTGTTGCAGAGTCGTGATGAGGAGAGTGTGAATGTCATTTTGGAGTTGTTAAATACAGGCGATGACTTTAAGGGTTATGAAGGTGGAATGGTGTATAAAGGCACGAAGTTCTATCTGGTTGGTAAGATTGACCTGAAGAATGTCAATAAGGATGGTGCCTATCGTGCACTTGATGCCGACATCAAGTCGCGCGTCTTTACGAAAGACCATACAACCTCCCTCAATATGGTTGTGAAGTCGCTGGCTCAAGCCTACAATGTGATGCCCAACATCCAGTCCGACCGTCTGGAGTTGAGCGTACAAGTGAATCTGAAGTGGACACAGGCCACGCCTACAACTATAGAATTTGAAGAATGAGATGAAGAAGAATTATAGATATATCGGATTATGGCTGTGCAGCATGCTGATGTTGCTCCTTACCGCCTGTGGCAGTAGTGAAGGAGAGTCTGGCGGCGAATTCCCCGGCGGCGACGGCAGCATGATTGCCAAGGATTTGGAAATCGATGTCTATATGCCTGATCATCCAGTGGTGACACGTGCTGATCATGGTTTGGTTGAGCCAGATGAAGATGAAATGGTCGTTAACACACTGGATATCTGGGTGTTTGTCCATGAAACAGGAGAGAAAGTCGGTTATCTGTCCTTGAATGAATCTACACCAGGCACATCAGGATTTGTGGGCAAGTACCACATTCCTGTGAGTGAGGATTTTGCAACGGAACATCCCAATGTCGATGTCTATGTCGTTGCCAATAAGGCCTCGGTAAACCTTAGTATGGATGATGGTTCCAGTCTGACGCTGTCCAAGGAGAGTTCACGTGCGGATCTTCAGAAGGTCATTATCACTCAGGGCTCTTTTGGTCTGGCAAATCCGACGAGCGAACTCCCTGATGCAGGCCTGCCGATGTCGGGTGTCCTGAAAAACCAGGTTTTGACAGTCAGTCTGCCTGTCTTGAAAGTGCCTAACTCCGTGATGGTGGTCAGGACCGTATCCAAGGTGCGTTTCGTGTTCTGCCGTACAGAGAGCAAGGACGAGAATGGAGATGAAATGCCTATGGCAATAAACAGCATCACGCTTACCACGCTCGATCCCGAAGTTCCCAACGGAATGATTCCGAAACAGGAATATCTGTTCCTGGATGGTGCGTATACGGATAGGGCATATAGAATCATGGAGAATGACTATGAGGATGTCGGTGTCTTAACCCCGTTGAGAGATGCAGACAACATACCTATATGTAGCAACCCCTCCAAGTATGCCTTTGTCGTGGGCAAGGATGACCAGAAGAAAGGTCAGGACTATGAAGACCTGATCAACCGTGGTATCACGGGTGAAGATAATGAGGGCGTGCCTGAGCTTGTTCAGGTGGGGCGGTTCTATCTCAAGGAGTCCGACCAGAAGATCACCGGCAAGATCAACTACACCATAGGAAACGGCCCAGCTAAAGACGCCGAATTCTCAATGTATGAGAAATTTGATTTCACGCGTAACCACACCTGGATTGTATATGGCTACTTTGCGGGAAAGGAGCTGTTGAAAATCTACAGTATTGATTCCACAGACTGGAACGAGTCGTCAACTGACCATCCGGTCTATAATTGGTAATAACGAAAAAAAAGAAAATGAAGGTCTATCGTTACATATACACAAGTTTGCTGGCAGTACTGCCGTTAGGGTGGGGCTGTCTGTTGACCAGTTGTACAGACCAGACAGATATAGAACAGGAGTATCCAGACAATCAGGGTAGTGTGCCATTGCATGTGACAAGTCTTACCCGTGGTGATGGAGACCCAGAAACAGAGTCAGACCCCTTAAGCGGTAAAACCGTCAGGTTATTCCTGAATCAGGGAGAGACGACCCAGAAAGGCGTACTGACCTATAGTGGCAAGAATACGAGTAGCGACTTGACGTTTGGTTCAACCGATTTGACGGTGAAGCCTGCCAAAGACTATCTGGTATTCGGCTATATGCCATCAGAAATCGCTGCTGCGTCATCAGATGTGACGGTGAATAGTAATACGAATACGGTCACGATGGCCATTAAGGATCTGTCATCCATCAGTGCGGAGGATTTCTGTGTGGTCATCGGTGTGAAGGGTAAACTGGCAGCCAATGAAAAAGTGGTCGCAGGCTCCTTCAAGTATCATGCACCCGAAGATACAAAAGAAGGCTATGGTGTTTCGCTGTTGGTCGACCACCTCTTTGCCGCTGCAGAGTTTAAGTTCCTGGTGGATCCAGGCTATGACGCCTTGCGTACCATCAAACTGCATAAGGTGACGCTGATAACAGCACGTAACAAGAAGCTAAATGCCACTGTCAATCTGACGATGAATGAAACTGGTGCTAACCCCATCTCGTCTGTTCCCGTCTATACTGATTCGGAGAGTAGTCAGGAGGTTGAGGTCGTATTGTATCAGTCAAACAATGCCGATGGTGATGAGTTGAGTGCTGCGACACCTCTTTTCATTACAGGCTTCTTTGCTCCTGGGTATGGCGCTGATCTCAAAATCAAGAGTGAATACGCGGTTTATGACGAGAAGGGTGTTCTTTTGCCATCTCCGGATGATGCGGAGAATCATAAGTACCGCTATGCCGTGAACGACCTGTCGGCTGTGTGTACGAGTATGACAAGAGGATTGAAGAAAACGGTGAATATGACGATTATCCCCACCTATTTATATATATTGTCGGATAATGACCTGAACAACCCGACGATAGTAGTCGGAAATGATTAAAAATGAGAAGACGATGACGATGAAACGAACATACCAGATTTACTGTGGGAACGGCCTCAAACAGCTGCTCCTGATGCTCATGATATTATTAGGCCTTTCTGCTCAGGCTCAGACGGTTATCGACATCCGTGGCAGTGTCTATGGTGGTGCCCGGCAGGCAGATGTCGGTGGCAGCACCTTTGTCAACATCGGTGCTGATCACCATGATGTTCTGATAGGTTCTGTCTATGGCGGTAATGATATCTCTGGTCGTGTCGGTTCTTCTACTACTATTCCACGTGAGTTTGAAGACGTGGTGGTCAATGGTATAACCAATGAAGCTGGTAAGAATAACAATCAATATAGCGCCTTTGTACGTATCAGTCCGGAGCCGACAACCACAACAGGTGAAGGCAATGAGGCTGTCACCACTCAGACCCATCATATCTTTATCGGTAATGTCTTTGGTGGTGGTAATGGTGACTATGATTATACCAGTGAGGCTTATAGCGGTATGGAAGCACCCGTGTTGGGCAAGGCTTACCTGGAACTGAAGGGTGGTACCGTCGCCTATGTCTATGGTGGTGGTAATAACGCAACGGTGACCGCTAAAACCGATATCTGCATTGACAACCTGAGCCAAGTTACGACTGCTATTCCGACGAACAGTACAGGTGAAGACAATCTGCTGGAGGATTCAGAACGCCTTCGCGCTATGGGCATTTCTGCCCTTGGGTCGAATGCCTTGCGCGACAAATACCATTACTCTCGTGTCTTTGGCGGCAACAATCTGGCTGAGATGAAGATCCAGCCCACGTGGCACCTGAACAAGGGTAAGATCGACAACCTCTACAGTGGTGGTAATGCAGGAAGAATGACCTCTCCTGTCGGTCTGCTTCTGGAGATTGATCCCAAAGGAACCACCGTTGAGGAGAAGAAGCAATTGGTGATCAACAATGTCTATGGCGGATGCCGTAAGGCTGATGTCCATCCGCTTCGTAATGGGGCTGAAGTGGCAGAAAGTGATATTCAGCTGGAAGGCTATAAGTTCCCTGCTGGTTTCTCTGCCCGTTTGTTGGTTCGTGGCGGTGACATCAATAATGTTTATGGTGGTAATGATATCTCTGGTCGCGTCTATGGCGGTAATGCAGTGGGTATCTATTCCAGTGTCAATGGTGATGTTTATGGCGGTGGCAACGGTTCCTATCCATATACAGATAAGGAAGCATACAAGGAGACCCTCGATTATGGCGACTATTATTATGAGCCGGGCAGTAATTCCGTAGAGGCCCTGAACGATTTCCGTCCTAATGCAGAGCAGGTATCCCTCCGTCTGTATGGTACAGCGGATAAGAAAACCGTGATTGGCGGTGCCCTCTATGTCGGTGGAAACAGTGCCACGCTTGCCTCTACAAAGGCCAGACCTAAGGTAGAGCTGAAAATCGGATCCTACGTCGTGGCCGATAAGGTGTTCCTTGGCAATAACGGTGCGAACATGGTGAACAGCGATGAGGGTGGTGTCTTACGTACCTTAAAGGATGTCAATTCGATGAATCTGACGGATGCCACTGTCTTTGCCAAATACATGGAGAGTTGTGCCATGCCTTTGATGCCCAGTGTGACGTTTGATAGTAAAGCAAGCGGTGACCCCGAGAATTATATTCCATATTCTACCTATATTGGTTCGCTCTACTGTGGTGGAAATGTGGGAAGTATGGTGAGGAATGGAAAGACAACCATCGAATTCAAGGATGCGATTATTGTCTACAACAAAGTGGTGGGCGGCTGTAACAATGCCAATGTACCCAAAACAGACTATAATGCTCGATACGAAGGCGGTATTCTTGGTGAAAATGAAGATGGTGATAAGCTGGAACTCAATTTCGAAGGATTGAAGATCCAGCCCCTCCGCTGGGTTGTTGAGAGAGATGGTAATTATGAGAAAGTGCTTGACGAAGAGGGCAATGAGCAGTATATCCTCGATGGGCAGGGCATACGTCAGTTGGAATTCAACACGTTTAATGCCATAACAGGAAAGGATACGGATCCTGTCACTTCTGGAGCCACTCCTGCTAGTCCTCAGACAAGTACTGAGGCCGATGTCAACCGTCGTTTTGCTGGTGGTAACATCTATGGTGGATGTTACAATAGTGGGCATGTAAACGGTAATGTTGTCATCAATATCAATTCGTCCATTGTCGACCGAAAAGGTAATAATGCCATTTTCGATAAGGTTGAGGAGAATGAGGGTGAAGCCATCCTTTATAGGAATAAAGAAAATAAGGAAGACTATAAGATTCTGGAGCGTCACTCCGGTGTGATTCTGAACGAGCAGGGTATGGACGTGCTGGGCTCGGCGCTGAATGTGTTTGGTGGTGGCTTTGGTGAAGACTCCGAAATCTGGGGCAGTACCACGATTAACGTGAAGTCAGGCTATGTCTTCCAGATTTTCGGTGGCGGTGAAAAAGGTGCCATCGGCAAGGGCGTAAGAAATGCCGAAGGTAAGTTAGAGTACAGCACCTATGACTCGCAGTACAGCACTTATATCAATCTGGCGGGAGCTAAACCAGGTGTTTATAGGGGTTATCAAGATCCTGCCGGTGAGTTGAGCGATGATGATAATATGGCCGAAGCGGAGTTCGTCTATGGTGGCGGATTCTTTGGACCGATTGTCGGTGATACCCATATTAACCTTGGTAATGGTCGTATCTTCAATACATTTGCCGGTAGTTGTAATGGCGATATCTTAGGACATACGGAGACCTACATTGGCCGTAGTGGCGTGGATGCTGACGGTAAGGATGTGGAGGGCTTCCCGTGGGTACGTGACCATGTCTATGGTGGTAACGACCTGGGTGGCAGGATTCTGAATACAGCCAATTTTAAGTCTCGTGTCAATACCGCAACGAGGAGTATGGTGTATAATCCAAAGGCCAAGGATGACCCGGATGTACTTAAGGCTTCCGCCTATATGGAATACCTGCAAGGTCGTGTTGATTATATCTTTGGCGGTTGCTACGGCTATTATGATTATAAAGATAGGTATTTTAGTGATTATACCAACGAAGATGGCTCTCCTAAAGACGGGTTCATCAAGCCTCGAATGGAAAATGCCTTTGTCAATTTCAAACCCATCAACAATGCGCGCAGTGCCGTGGCCAAGATCTACGGGGCAGGGCAGGGGTACTCTGGCGAAGCAGATCGTGACGTGATGCAGGATCGCAGTTATGTACTGATCGACATCCCGCAGAATATTACTAATTTCAATAATATGGAAGTCTTCGGCGCCGGTGACTATAGCGGTATCGGTATGCGTAACGATACAAGTTTACCAACAGCGCTCTCTCCTGAAATTGCTAAGACTAATGCCGATGGCGTAACTGCTTCTGCCGTTATTGACCTGGCCCGCGGTCAGATCTATGCCGCCTATGGAGCCAGTTTCAAGGAAGGTGTCACGCGTCGTACCATCGTCAATGTGCCTAAGAACTCTACGATTTATGTGAAACGTATTTTCGGTGGTGCCTATGGCTTGAAGAACGAAGTTGTCTGTGATGTCTATGAGGCCAATGTCAATTACCATAGTAATGATGCTGTTGCTGAAGGTGACAAGTCTGTACAGGAAGACTTTAAGCTCAATGAGAGCACCGGTGAATATGATTTCGTAGCAGGTGCCGTCTATGGCGGTAACAATTCCTTTGGCCGTACGTTCTATAGTAGGATTAATATTGATTCTAGTGTATTACAGGATAAGGCAACAGGCTATTCCTCCAAGGTGTTTGGTGGTGGCTATGGTGAAGGTTGTTGGTCACAGTATACGGAGGTGAACCTCTTGCCAGGTGCCAGTGTCTATGAGGTCTATGGTGGAGGATATGGTGGTCGTGTGCTCAATAAAGAGTCTGTTAAGAAATGGCAGGAAATCCTTGATGAGGGCCTTGCAGAAGGAGCACCTTCCAATCTGCCGTTGGATATCGCACCAGGGTATGAGGACGAAGGTCTGAATTGTTATCTGGTCAGGGAGAATCCTTTGGGATTAAAGACCAATACCAATGTCTATATCCATAAAGATGCCAAAGTATGGGGCTATTGTTATGGTGGCGGCTATGGTGCTACAGCAGCTGTCAGCGGTACGACCTTTATCGGTCTGTTGGGCGGAACGGTGTCCAAGGATATCTATGGCGGCGGTACGAGTGGTGCTGTGCAGGATCTGTACGGGCTTGGCAATAACGTGTTCGTAGCCACGACCAACGTCTATGTTCAGGGAGGAAGTGCCCGTAACGTCTATGGCGGCAGTTGGGAAGGCAGTATCGGAAGACACGATGGTGACCTCAGTGAAACCAGTGGTACCAACATTGACGGCAAGACGAATGTGGTGATCGGTATTCTCAATGAGAATCCCCCTGAGGGCTATGGTTATTATAATGGTGTGCCTGCCATTCAGCGTAATGCCTATGGTGGCGGAGAGGGTGGAGCTGTGTTTGGTACAGCCAACCTGACCATCAACAATGGCTATATCGGTTATGTGTATAATGCCAGTGGCACGGATAATCCGGCAACAGCCGTTGATGAGCGATATGAAGCCAAGCTTAATGATGAGACCTACTATGAGAATGGTACCTATGCTGGTGATAACCGCCTGGAAGACTGCGGTAACGCCTATGGTGGCGGTTATGATGACAATAGTAGTGTGGACTTCTCTAATATCTACATAAAAGGCGGTTGGATCCGTAACAGCGTTTTCGGTGGTGGTGAGATTGCCACTATCGGTCGTGGTGCCATGAAGGTGGAAGATGGGGCTGTACGTGAGCTCAAAGCAATCTACAAGCATGGTAAGACTCATATTGAGATGTATAAGGGTCACGTGCTGCGGAATGTCTATGGAGGAGGTAAGGGCTATAACAAGTTAGGCTATGGTAGGAAGAAGAAATATTATACCGACGGTTACGTGTTCGGCCAGACGGAGGTCTATATCCGTGGAGGTGAGATCGGTACCGTTGAAGGTCTTGCAGAAAACTACGGCAACGTGTTCGGTGGCGGCGATATCGGCTATGTCTATGGTATAGGTGTGGCAGACAAGACAGGCGTTAGACCTTCTCCCAATCACTATTATTATAAATTGCCAGATGGCCAATGGTCTGAGGACTGTAAGGTCGTTGTGGAGCCGTACGCTCAGGTCATAAATGCTAATAATGTCACAATTGATGGCACGATATATAATAAGTATGAATATGTGCCTACTGACGACTTAAACAAGCTGAGGGGTAAGGATGACGTTACAGATAAAGCCATATGGGATGCTCTGGATGCCAGTGGTGTCATTATCCGTAATGCCGTGTTTGGTGGTGGTAATGTGGCTGAAGGTAGTGATAAGGTGTATGCCAACGCTGTAACCGTGTTTGGTAATGTCACGGCTTCACTGCGCGATGTCTATCGTCGTGACCTCATTACCATCGGAACTGAGCATGTAGGCGGTCTCTATGGTGGTGGCAACCTGTCGCTGGTGAACGGTTACCGCGAACTGCATGTCTCCAACTACGGCACAGACTATTATGGACTGCAGACGGAGATCAACATGGAACAATATGCCAGTCTGACTGACCGTGAGCGTGCCTATTTCCGACTGCGTTACACCTGCTTGCAGTCATTTCCTAGTGGTACTGCTGATGGAATCGCCTACAAGGGTCACAATGTGGACGACCGGATCTTTGAGGACGAGTACAATGACCTGCCAGACAATCTTAAGACCATTGGCACATATTGGAAGCAGGACGGTGTCTGCTCTATCTATGCCGGTCGTCTGCTGAACACCATCCAGCGTGCAGACCTTTGTGGTGTCTATGGCTCCCGTATGGTGCTGCAGGGGGCACGTGACCGTGTGCCGGAACAGGTTGACTATACCCGATACACCATCAACCGCGTAGGTGAGCTGTCATTGAAGAAGGTTGACTCTCCTGCCGGTGAGACTGATGACACCAACAAGACGCATGGCAACTATTTCGGCATCTACAATGTGGTGAACTTCCTTGGTAATCTGACGAGTGATGTCCTGATGACCGATAACCGAAAATTGGATAATATTACAGATACCCAATCCTATCATGACTGGAAGGCTGCTAATCCCAACAGCCGTACCCGTAATACAGCCACTTGCCACAACGAGGTGGCCTTGGCTTCGGGTGTGTTCCTGGAACTGACCACGGAAGAGAGTACGGAGGATCATAAACAATATGGCTATATCACCGGTGTCATTGAACTGGATCTGATCAATGCCAAGGCCGATGAGGTCGGTGGTGGCTATGTCTATGCCAAGAATGAGCATGGAAAGAGAAGTAATTCTTCCTATACCATGGTGACGCTCTCCCCCTATAATACAGAATTGCGGTCCTATAAGATGTACACATATAGTGAGTCGGCCGGTGATCTGGAGAAAATCCAGACCTCGGGTAATTTTGTCCACGACTCCCGTAAGACCATCATCGACGACTGCTATCCTAACAATATGGAGTATACTCCGCAAACGGAGAAATATTCCGAGGCCCACTACTGGTATGTGAAGGGTAGTATCTATATCTATGATATGGAGTTGTCGGCCTATACAGGTTCTCCGTCAGCTTATTCGAAGGAAGTCCATCTGCCGTTGACCATCACCCCGGGGTCGCATGGCCAGTTGAAGATGGTCAATGTAAAGCCCAACCTCTATGCCTATTATGCTGACAATACCAAGTCATCCCAGATAGGCGAGGACGGTGTGAAGGTGGATAAAGGAAGAACGACCTATTATCTGAACGATGTCATCACCTATTGGGACTGGAGCCAACTCGACGAAACAGAACGGGAGTTGTTCGTCCCGGAAACCATGGTCAGCACTTCTGCCTATAAGTTTAATAGGGATGATGCCACAGAGTATGCTGCTGGTGTCGTCATGCTGCCTGCTGCTTATGAAACCTTCAAGAGCAGTCATCCTACTCTCTACGACGTGGAGAGGGATATGGAAGTTGATGTCGACAAGATATTCCACTCTTCCAACAATGTGAGCCATGACAAGGGCTATGTCTTAAGTCTGAAGATGGATACACCGACAGACTGGAGTAACTGGTATTCACCTGCTTCGAGAGTTGATGGTGAAAAAATCAATTCCTCGGTTTACAATAATGGAGAGACTGACAAGTCGAAGTATACAGAAGGTCCGACGTTCTATACAACAGAATCTGGCGTCTATGGTCAGCGGACTTATACTGAGGGTCAGATCATTCCTGATGATGTCGTCAGCACTTACACCAATCCGGGAACCAGTGATCAGGCCGTGGTTACCAGGGCCTATGTGGCTTCAGAGTCATTGTCATATACGTACGAGGGTCACGCCAAGAGTGTCAACCCTGGTGCCGCCATTTCTACGACTGAATATAATTATCTGCGAACTAATAATCCAACGGTTGCAGCGAAGTTCAAGGAGGCCAAGATGTGTACCACCACGCTGAAACTGGACGATAGCCATTATCTGCTCTATGGCAATTTGTTGAATGCTGATGATGTGGCTACTCTGAGTTCTACCTATAATATACCTGTGGCAGACATTAACAAGTATTTGGAGAATGCTTGGTATTGCGAAAGCACAGGCTTATATGGTGGAACCAGCTATGGCAGTGATAAGAACTATAATGCGCTGAACGGTTGGTGTGCCCTGTCTACAGAAGACCGTCAGAAGTTCAATTTCAATCAGGATGCATTCGATGTATTGTTAGATCCTAATTATACGGGAGTTGCAAGTTTGTATGGTCATCCGTACGATGAGATCAAATCTGTGGAATACGATGCCATCTACAATGGAACCTCAACGATCAACTATGGTGGCCGTGAGATTAAAACGGGTGACATTATTAGCCGTGAGTTCTATGAGCAGAATATTCCCAATGAACAATACCACTACACACCGATCCGGGTGGAGAAGACTGAGGCTGGTGGCACAGACTATTACATCGCCAAGGAGGACTTCACCCGGGGTGACGTGCCTTATGCCAAGGGACAGGTCATCAACTCCGGTACTTTCAGGTCGCTCTCTCAGGCTGAACGTGATCAATTTGTGGAGACACTTCATTTCACGAATACGAGTAATGAAGATGTATTCTACTTCTACTGCCGTGAGGCCTATACAGGAACTGTATCGGTAACGAATACGAAGGGTTCTGGTGGTTCTGGGACTTCGGTAGAAGAAGGATGGGTGATCTCACAAGCTGATTACACAAGGCTACCTAATCTGCAGAAGGATTTCGCGATTAAGGGTATAGAGCCTACGGCTACAACCACCTTCTACGTATCGCGTGAGAGCGACATCAACGATCTGTCGAAGGAAAAGATTATCACGGTCATCTATCAGTACACCTATAATGAGAGTGATATATCCTGTCAGAATGTAGAACTGGCCAATGAGCTGCATATCGTGAATATTCACCTGAAGTTTGAGAGCGGCGTGCCCATCGTCGGTAAGCTGTTGCCGCCACCCACTGTCCTGCCAGGATCAGTGGTGAATATGACACAGCCGAGCGTACAGCCAGGTGCCGCAGAACTCATCGGTGGTGGCTGGGAGATTTACGACAACCTCAATGATGCCATGCACAACCGTAACGGTGTGGAGTATCAGAATAATGAGACACCATTGTACTGGTATCAGAACCAGAAGTACTACGTGGCCTACTATGCCATGAACTATCTGGGTAAGACCTACTCGAACGTCGTGCCCTTCACAGTGGCCAACTACCATGATATCTCCGACGTGATGGCCGACAAGGACCACCACATGTATGTGGATCATGTGGAAGCTGATGATCTCCGTGCCCCGAAGATCTACCTCAATGAGACCAAGCATGAGGGTGAGAACCAGCTTGACCTGCTGAAGAGTTTCTTTGACTTGAGTACAGGCGCATCGGTAGCTGATCATAAGCCGTTGAACACGACGCAGGTGGGCAATTGTAAGAATCTGGACTTCATCCTGAGCAGTAACCTCAGTCATACGGATACATGGAGTCCTATCGGTGACGACAGCCATTGCTTCGAGGGAACGCTTCACGGCGACGGCTATACCATCAGCGGACTTGACAACTCGTTGTTCCATAAGCTTTGTGGCAATGTCTATAACCTCGGCGTCACCGGTTCATTCACCTCGGCAGGTATCGTCGATACCGGCGATGGCTATGTGGAGAACTGTTGGGTGATGAGTAGTGCGGAGAATGTGGATAACAGTGTGAAGGCCGTATTCGGCAATCCGTCGCGCAGTAGCGGCATGCAGGTTGTCAACTGCTATTATCCCGAGACCAATCATTACAGTGAGACCGATCATCCTCGCGGGAATGCCCGCAAGATGAAGGAACGCGATTTCTATAATGGAACCGTTGCCTATAATCTGAACGGCTTCTACCTGAACAAACGTTATTATGACGGCATCAGTCAGTCGGGCGGTACTTCATACCAGTATCTGGAGGATGATCCCACTACAGGCAGTCTGAAGGAAGTCAGGAGTACGGGGTACTATCCGGGCCTGACAACTGATAATGTGAAGTATGGTGACATCGGCTATGTGGAGCGTCGTTTCGGAAATGAGGACTTCATCTATGCCGGCGGTTCGATACCAGAGACGGCTGACATTCATCAGCGAGAGATTCCCGATGGAGAATCCACGGTTACCGTCTATGCCCCCATCTGGCCAGACGACTATATCTTCTTCGGACAGATGCTGACCTACGACTATGATGACTCCCGTCCGCATGAGTCACAGCCTTCTCGTATCGTGAAGAGTAGTGGCCGTCTGCCGCAGACCAACGTCAGCAACCGCGTCTATCGTGCACCAGCTTATTTCCACGACAAGAACATGTCAACAGCCTACTTCAATCCGTATGCTTACCTGATTCCGAACTCCAAGCCTGAGACCATCACGGCTACCAATATGAAGGAGGTGTATCCTGGTATGACAGCCGTCGACTTCGCAGGCCATAACGACCTTTTGAATGGTGCAGGGGCCTATGCCCTGGGTCTCAATGACAGCAAGTTCTACCCGCCGCTGCTCGATGATGACGGACTGACGGGCATTACAGTGAATGGTCAGACGCAGAACCTATTGGTCTATGCACCTGCAGTATCTGACAATCAGAAGACCTACAATGTGCTCAATGAGCACTTTGCAGAGCCGGCGTTCAGTGATTACGACGAGGATAGCTACACCGATGGAAACAACTATAATCGTGTGGCAGTTGCAAACACCTCCACCATTCATGGTCATCTCGTTCAGAGTGGTAAGACTACTACAAACGACCATCTGCTCGTTGATAGGCAGGACTTCAACTGCCCGATAGCATACAACATGGGTAATGGTTATCGTATGTGGTATCAGCGCAAGCCAGATAGATTTGTTACCCTCACTACAGACAATAAGACCAAGGGCTGGGAGAATATCAGTCTGCCGTTTACAGCTGAACTGGTGACCACTCAGGACAAGGGTGAGATTACTCACTTCTATCAGGGTAATACGACAGGTCATGAGTACTGGCTCCGTGAGTTTACTGGTGTCGGTTCCACAAATACGGACGGTGAGTTACCTGCTAACTTCACATATCCCAATAGCGGAAGCACGGCTAAGGAATTTACCAATCATTTCCTCTGGGATTATTATTATTCAAAGAATAGTTATCACGATGCTAACGCCGACGAATACCAGAAGAATTATTATAGGGAAGATCATACCTATTCTGGATATCCCAGGTCTCAGGCTGCTATACCTTACCTGGTTGGCTTCCCGGGAGAAGATTATTATGAGTTTGACTTGAGTGGTCATTTCGATGCAGATAACACAGCAAGTCCTTCTCCTGCTTCACTTGACGCGCAGGTGATCACCTTCGCATCGGATGATGGCGGCGTCGCCATTAACGTTAGTGATGATGAGATGACTGGCGTCGCAATAAGCGGATATAAGTTTATGCCGAACTATGCGACCGTTGATCTGCCAAATGGTAGCTTTATCCTCCATAGAGATGGTGACAAATATGAGAAGGTGAATACCTCGGTGGCAAAGAAGACGCTGCTGCCATTCCGTCCGTACTTTGTTACCGTATCACAAACTCGTGGAGAGCCTGATAAGAGTGTGAACAACATTATCTTCAACGATGTGGAGTCTAGTATGAAGACTACCGACATCGATCCTAAGGCTAAGGCTGGCGAAGACCTCCTCATAAAGGGCGGACGCAAGAAGATTATGGTAGAGTCACAGCTGCACTATACGACGGATGTGCGCATCGTTACCCCGGCAGGTATCACGCTGACCACCTTCAGCATCCAGCCGAGCGAGTATGTCGAGACTCGTGTGGAGACTGCCGGCGTCTATATCGTCTATGCTGACAACGGTAAGTATGTGAAGAAAGTAATTGTGAGATAAAATAATAATAAAATACAAAGAATTATGAAAAAGGTAATGAACAAAATTTGGACGCTTGCCCTTCTGACCATGGTCAGCACAGTGGCATCAGCAGAAGTCGTTGTTAATGTTGGAACTTTCACCGGGGGATCTATCGTAGCAACCCAAGGTGAACCAGCCGACGATGGTAGTGTCGTTGTCACCCTCACGGTGACACCGGACGATGGCTATGAAATCGCCAAGAGCGATATCGAAGTCGTGCCAACCATCCCAGCTCAGACACGTGATGGTAGTCCTGATCTGGCAGAGCCATACGAGCTTAATGGCGAGGATCCTGAAGACCTGACCACGGAACGCAAATACACCTTTACGGTGATGGCTGGTTTTGGAGCATGGGTAAAAGAAGCAACCTTCCATCAGGTTGAGACACCAACCGACAACGATATTAGCAAGGATGATGGCAGCAAGTCGCCTTCACAAGTGACATGGGAATACGATGCTGATTCAAAAGCCTTGCATATCAATGGTACGGGCGCCACCCGTGATTTTACGGCAGAAGATCTCCCCTGGAAATCTAAATTAGAAAATATTTCAAGTGTTGTTATCGAGAAAGGCGTGACCAGCCTCGGAGCTAACATCTTTGCCGGCTGCACCAATCTGACTCTCATCACCATAGAAAATGGCGAGAAGGTTCTGGAGCTTGGTGAGGGTGCCATTGACCAGGGTATTAAGATTGATGTGCCAGGTAACCTCTATAACGAATATAAGACGACTGACGGATGGACAGCTCTTTCCGTCATCAGTAAGAGCGCAGTGGATATGACGGGTGTCGCATTCAGTGATAACAATCAGTATGACACTTTCGTAAACACTGAGAAAGATCTGATGGTACCCTCTGTGCTTTCTGCCTATGTCATCAGTAACATCACAGCCGATGGTCTTGAACTGACGAAGGTGGATGTCATTCCTGCTGGCGTGCCAGTGCTTGTATTCAGCGAGACTTTGAAAGGCGATGGCTTTAAGACTGCTACAGGAACGGCAGGTGAAAAACCGTCGAACCTGCTGAATGTGGTGACTAATGACGAAGGCATGGCTGTAGAACTCGGTCAGGTGTGGATGCTTTACAGCGACACGTTCTACTACACCCAGGCAGGAACTATTGACAAGGGAGGCATCTATCTGGCCAACTCTAATCCTGCCTCCATGGCTCGTCCAAGCTATTCTCTGGGCACTCGCGGTGAGAAAACGGGCATAGCCACCTTGCGTACCGATGGTAAACTGAACCTCTCGGGAAACACTGCATGGTACACCCTCGATGGCCGTCGTCTCGACACCATGCCCACCCGCAAGGGCATCTATATCAAGGATGGTGTCAAGGTCGTGATTAAGTAAGAATAAAGCTGCAAAGAATTAGATACAAATGAAGGTATATAAGATGGCATTGGCTGTGCTGATGCTGACGCTGGTCAGCATCGGCGCAGTAGCACAGGTGAAAGTTGTATTCGGAGAGAAAGGTGAAAAGAAATTCCCAGGTACGGGCGGTACGATTACCGTTTCGCAGGATACGAAAGGCGATGAGGTAACCGTCACCCTGACTGTAACCCCCGACAAGGGCTACACTATCACTAAAGGTGACATCAAAGTCTATGCCACTTATCCACCTTCAGGCACTCGTACTCCCGAGATTGCCGACAATCTAACGCTTTACTATAACGGCTCCGAGAAAGAGGACGTAAAAGACCCTTCTGCCAAGCGCGACTATACCTTCACCATCGGTTCCAACTTCGGCGTCTGGGTGAAGGAGGCCAACTTCTCAGATGCTGGCGGCGGCAAAAAGAGAGGAACCCCCATATCGATTACCTCTCTTGCTGGTATTATCTCTGCAACAGACGACTATATCATTACTGCCGATATTGATGCCTCTGGCTTTTCTGAAAGTATTACCAGTTTTGCCGGTGAATTAGCTGCGGCTATCGATCCGGAAACAAATATGCCATACCGCATCAAGAATCTCAGTAAACCCATCTTTACCACGCTTACTGGCACAGTAAAGAACCTCGTGCTGGAAGATGTGTCAATCAGTAGTGGTGATGCTTCTGGCAATACAGGTGCGATAGCATGTACTGCTAATGGTAGTGCCCGCATCTACAATGTAGGTATCCTTAGCGGTTCGGTTGGTGGAAGCGGTAATACCGGCGGTCTTGTAGGTCTTCTTGACGGAACAGCTCGCGTCATCAACTGCTTCAGTTATGCTAATATCACAGGTGGAACCACCAAAACGGGTATTGTGGGCTATAACAATGTTGCTTCAACCCAAGCCTCTTTGACCACGATGGTGATGAACTGTATGTTCTATGGTGATATTTCTGAGGGTGGTACAATATCTCCAATCTATGGTGGCACGGAGATAAATAATGTTGCGGGTGGCATGAACAATTATAACTACTATCGTTATGAGTCATCTTATAGTAAAGAAAAACATATTTCGAGTTACAATAGGGCGTTGGCGATGGAAGAGAAGTTCATCACTCGCTTCGAACGCTATCGCTTGTTGCTCAATAGTAACAAGAAACTGGCAGCCAAGTATGCTTCTACTACCAGTACTACTGTCAATCCAAATGATATGGCGAAATGGGTCTTGGAGACTGCTGACAGAACCAACAGCAACCCCATGCCTTATCCTGTGCTGAAGGCGCAAGGTAAATATCCTTCCATCATCAATTATGATGCAGACCATGCACCAAATAGCGAAACCTTAGGACGTAACAAGGGTGGGAAACTCGGAAAAACGCTTACTGTAACAATTAGTGGCACTAAGACCGATGGAGGGCAGTCATGGCCCACGGGTGCAAGCATCACCACCAGCAACCTTACCCTTCAACGTACAGACAAGGATTTCGATCGTTTCAACTTTAATTATGATAAGGTGCAATTGCCTTACTATAACGATGTGGGTAGTGGCAACTACACTGGTAATCGTGTTGTGACGGGTTGGAAAATTACAAATATTACAGATGGAAATCCTGGTACATATAATGCGGCTGACGAATGGGGCGGCTATAACTTTGCTGACCGTAAATGCACCAACAAGGATTTGTATAGCGAAACGGGGCGTGTGTTCTCACAGGGGGCATACTGGGATGTGCCAGAGGGCGTAACGGCTATTACTATCGAACCTTACTGGGCTATAGCCAACTATGTATCTGATGACACGTACGATGTGGTTTATAACAGCGGATATACTAAACAGAAATTTAACCTGTTTGGAACACAATATTCCAATGGTGCAGTTATAGACATATATGGTAATGGTAGTGAAGACCAGCATGTCTATACAAGTATAAGCGCTGCCCTTGCAGGTTTTAATAACACTAACAAAACGGTTTATGACCAGGCTGTGGTGCTTGTCGGCAATGTGCATCAGGAGGGTAATCCAACGAGTGCCAATACTCCATATACTGTAATGTCAATCGACTTGAATCATGACAACGAACCGGATTATAGCTATATATTCGGTCATAATAATCGCCAACCTATTTCTCCTATACGTTATGATTTCCTCAATATTGTGGGCATAGCGGAGGCGCATATACCTAAAGGGGCATCGACATTTCGTAATGTTTCAATATTCAATGTAACAGGATGGTTTGAGATAACCAATACCTGTGTGGTTCATTTTGAGCAGTTTGAGTATGATAATAGTAACACTCATGCAAAATCTGCAGCTCCGCTGATACTTCTTGGCGGGTCATATAATCAGTTCGCTTCTACAAAGATCGGCACGCCAAAAGTAACCACGTATATACACGTGGGAGGTAATGCATGGTTTGCAAAGTTTGGTAACGGTACTCATAGTGATGGTAGCAATCCAACAAAGCATATTCCGATTTCCGTTACTGGAGGTGACTACGATGGTTTCTACCTTTCAGGAACATTTCAGCCAACTGTGAAAGCGAATTCCAACGACCCTGCCGAGTGTTACGTGAGTGGCGGACGTTTTGGCGAGATGGCTGGTGCATCGCTGGAACAGATAGACGGAGACGTACGCTGGCAGATAGACTGGGCTGACATAACCAACTTTTTTGGTGGTGGTATAAATGCCAATAAGCCTATAACAGGAAATATACAAACGGACATCACGAACAGTCACGTCACATTGTTCTGCGGTGGACCGAAGTTTGGTGACATGAGTGCGGAAAAAACTGTTAGCACCAAAGCAAGCAACTGTACGTTTGGCACATACTGCGGAGCAGGTTACGGCGGAACCTCGCTGAATAGGGTGAAGTATTATGATATTGAGGCTTTGAACCCTAAAGATAAACAGGGGGATTATGCCACCGATCGCGGAAATTATTTTGACGGAAAAACAACGAATGCCCCTGGAAATTCGAAATATGGTAAAAAGGGCAAGGGCGTGGCTACGGACTTCGACTATGAGTTCTTCTATTGGTCAACTGGTAAAACGGGAGGACGTTTCTATGTTAAGTTTGCTTCATTCTCACTTGCCACTACGAACAATGTGACATCAGACCTTAACGGATGTAATATAACGGGCAACTTCTACGGTGGTGGATATCTTGGCAAGGTAACAGGAACCGCCACTTCCACACTTGATGGTTGCACGGTGGATGGAAGCGTATATGGAGGAGGATATTCAGCATCGCTTCCCCCGGTCTATGTGCGAAAGATACCAGCATTCACAAAGGATCCTGCCATCAATAATAACATCGGTATGTTTGAGATGGGTGAGATTAATGGCCTTGATACCTATCAATGGAAACATAAAGCTACAGCTGATATGCCAGCCAACGGAGGAACTGGTATGGAAAGTTCGGAATCCGGAAACTTTGTATATACCGATGAAGACCTGACAGCCCTTGGTCAGGTGGGTAATACTGTTCTCACTATTTCGGGTACGACCACTGTTGCTGGTAGTGTCTTTGGTGGTGGAGAAGAGTCAAATGTAAATGGTAATACAAATGTTTACATTTGCGCTAAAAAGGATGGAGATGTTTTATCGGTCGTGGAAGGTAATCCGACCATCAATGGTAATGTCTACGGCGGTGGCAAGGGTAAAGATGATAATTTCAAGTGCGATAAAGCCATGGTGGGAAAAGAAGAGAGTAATAATGCCTGCGAAGATCCTGGTGATGAAACTAATATAAATAAAGGAACAAGAGTCATCATAGGTGACGGCACAGTAACGGGTAATGTCTATGGCGGTGGCGAAGTTGGACGAGTGGAATGGAATACGCAGGTGACCATAGGCGTCGGCGAGGGAACACCTGAAATTATGGGTAGTGTGTTTGGTGCAGGTGCTGGCAAAGAGACACATGGTTACTCAGCACTGGTGCGTGGCAATAGCAGTGTTACTGTTCAGGGCAAGGCCATGGTGAAACAAAACGTCTATGGCGGTGGCGAGAAAGCTACGGTGGGCAGATATTGGGTGAAAGGTATTCCTGCAACTCTTTGTCCTGGCGAAGAAAAGCCTGAAGAGCCAGATGTGCCTAATGAGATGCCGTATCAAACGAGAAGTGGTGGAAAATGCATTGTCACCATTCAGGGCAAAGCTCAAATCGGAGCTGATGAAACAGCTGACAAATACAAAGGACATGTCTTTGGTGCAGGCAAGGGCGTAGAGCCTAACTATGTATATGGTACAGATAATAAAGCCGGGTGGTCCAGACGTATGGTGGACTATAATCCGGCGAAGCACACAGGCGATCCAGGGACGACTTGGGACTATTATCCAGATAACCATAATTACGTCTGGGAATATTTTGACACTGAGGCCAAGTATTTAGTGTTCCTGCAGTCTTTGGCATTAGTTACGTCTGCTGATGTGACCATCAACGGCAGTACCTCCGTCACTTCCGTCAAGGGTAACGTCTATGGTGGCAGTGAGAGTGGTTTCGTGCAGGACGATACAAAAGTGGAGATTAAGGCTGGTATAATAGGTGCGGAAGGCACCACTAACTATGGTAATGTCTTTGGCGGCGGTAGGGGCCTTAGCGCATTTGCCGAAGCAGGAAAAGTGAAAGGGAACACAAAGGTTGTTGTCAGCGGTGGTACCACAAACGGTTCTGTCTATGGCGGCGGCGAACTGGGTGATGTGGGTACGATAAACAAGGCAAATATCAACAGTTATAGTTGGACTAATAACACTGGCATTTGCACGGTTTCTATCACTGGAGCTTCGGCAGAGATTAAAGGTCATGTATTCGGAGCAGGCAAGGGAGAGGCTGAGACATTCGAGTGTGAGAAAGCCATGGCTTACGGTACCAATATTAATATTAGTAAAGGTACGGTAAATGGTAACGTCTATGGTGGCGGTCAGATTGGCCGAGTGGAAAACAATGCAGTCGTGACGATAGGCGTTGAGAACGAAACGAAGTCAGATACTTCAGCCCCTCTTATTAAAGGCAGTGTATTTGGTGCCGGTGCTGGTGTGGAGACTCATGGCTACTCGGCCTTGATGCGTGGCAACAGTGCTGTCACCATTCAGGGTAATGCCAAGGTGAATCAAAGTGTCTATGGTGGTGGTGAGATCGCTTCAGTGGGAAGATATTGGGTTAAAACATTGCCAAAACTTGATGGCGCACCTGAACCGCCCGAGGGATTACCGTTGGGAATGCCGTATGTAACGAGAAGTGGTGGAGATTGTACCGTTATCGTCAGAGACAATGCCATCATCGGATCGGATGGGGCAGATGACGCCGGAAATGTCTTTGGTGCTTGCAAGGGTGTCGATCCTCATTTTGATCTGGGTAATTCAAAACGTATGTTTAAGGACAGTGAAGGAAATAATGTATGGGATACTTTTGCTTCTGAGGCTCAGTATTTGTCATTTTTGGAAACGCTGGCCTTGGCTACCAAGCCTGATGTTACTATCGCCGAAAATGCGATTGTCAAAGGCTCCGTCTTTGGCGGCGGTCAGATAGGTATTACCAAAGGTAGTGTGAAAGTGAACATCACTGGCGGAACGGTGTCGAAAGATGTCTATGGCGGCGGTGCACTGGCTAATACGAACGCCGATAACTGGAATGTTTATCAAAATACGTGGACAGCCAGTAAATATACTACGGAAGTTGCTCTGACTGGCGGTACTGTCAATGGTAACGTGTATGGTGGCGGCTTAGGCAGAAAGGCCGTGGAAGGTAAAGCTGCCATAGGTGAAGCAGGTCAGGATGGTTATGTGCCTGCGGTTGATGCTGTGAAAGGCATTGAGGCCAAGGTATATGGTGACGTGCTGGTGGAACTGAATAAGAACAATGGCTTGAACGGGACAGAGAACACCGATAACTGTAAAGTCATGGGCGATATCTTCGGCTGTAACAATCTGAATGGTAGTCCACAGAATGCCGTGACGGTGCATGTGTATAAGACGGTCGGTTATGATGATGCACATACGAAATCTGAAAATAGGAATGGTACAACCTTTGATTTGAATGCAGTCTATGGCGGCGGTAATCAGGCAGCTTTTGAGCCTTATAGCAGTAGGAAGAACGCAACAGATGAGGAGAAGGCATTGTCCTATGCCAAAGTCATCATTGATGGCTGCGACCTGACCAGTATCAAACAGGTGTACGGTGGCGGTAATGCTGCCGCAACGCCGGGAACGAATGTAATCGTCAATAGTGCGTATGAGATTGACGAGGTATTTGGCGGTGGTAACGGCCTTGATGATGTTCTGGAGAATGGTAAGTACTATAAGAATCCTGGTGCTAACGTGGGCTATGGTAATTATTCGGAACTTGACGGTACCGGAACCGGTACACAGGTTTCTCCTTATAATTGTAAGGACAAAGATGATGCCTCGACGAAAGAATTGAGAAGGACCAACTATATGTATGGATCTGGGGCAGCCTCTGTGAATATCTATGGTGGAAGGATCCATCGTGTCTTTGGCGGGTCGAACACCAAGGGTAATGTGTGTGAAACAGCCGTGACCATCCTTGACAACATGGACCCTTGCTCACTTGTGATTGATGAAGCATACGGTGGCGGTAAGAGTGCCCCGATGGATGCCGAGGCCAAGCTGCTGATGGCTTGTCTTCCCGGTTTGAATGAGGCGTATGGCGGTGCACAGGATGCTGATGTCATGGGTGATGTGACGCTGAACATCACCAACGGTACGTTTGACCGCGTGTTCGGTGGCAACAACATTAGTGGCACCATTCATGGTAAAATTACGGTGAACATCGAGGAGACGGGCTGTCAGCCTCTGATTATCGGTGAACTCTACGGTGGAGGTAACAAGGCTCCGTATTCAGTCTATGGCTATAATGACGATAGGACTCCTAAGACATCTGGTGATAAGGTGTATACAGATCCTGTGGTTAATGTCAAGTCGTTTACCAGCATCGGCAATATTTATGGCGGTGGCTATGGTGAGACGGCAGTGATGTATGGTGATCCGACGGTGAACGTCAATGTGGTAGAAGGAGAATGGAAAAACAAGGTGGCACATGAGTCTGATACTGATTATAATACACCGGGTTATATGTATGATGCCACTGGTTACAAGGGCACTACTAAGGAAATTGACGGTGAGAATGTGGTTATTCCTCCTCATGGCAAGGGCAAGATTGGTGTCATCAACAATGTCTTCGGTGGTGGCAATGCTGCACCTGTCGTTGGTAATACCCATGTGAATATCGGTACGACGAATTCGGAGACCTATGTGACTGGTGATAACGCTTCTCATGAGGTTAAGGGCGTCGATATCCGTGGCAATGTCTATGGCGGCGGTAATAAGGCCGAGGTCACTGGTAATACCAATGTCGTCGTTGGCAAGAGCAGCGAGTAGGGGATAGCATCGTTTTTTCAGTCCTATTGCGACAGATTTCATGCCCGTGCATGGAGTTTGTCGCAATTTCGTTTTGCTGTCGCTACAAACGAAGACAAAAAAGAGAAAAAAAGTTGGAATGAAGCGAAAACCGTCGTACCTTTGCATCGTCAATCAAACAAAAACGGTTGACAAGAGATTTGAGAATATAAAAATAAAAATAGTATTAACAATTAAAAATTAAAGAAAGGAAAAGAATTATGGCAAAGACACCAGTTTCAATGAAGATCGACGGTTACAAGGACCGCGAAGTAATGATGGTTAACTACGAGTTCGAGCAGGAGACCGACGTAGAGGGTCAGATGAGCGGTATTCCCCGTGGCGGTAAGATCCAGGTTCGCGTGAAGGCTCTGAACGATGGTACACCCGACTTGCTGGCTTGGATGACAGAGCGCAACCTCCCGAAGAACGGCAGCATCGAGTTCCTCGAGACAAAGACAGGCAAGGCTATGAAGACCATCAAGTTTGAGAACGGCTACTGCGTAGACTTCGAGGAGAAGTGGGAAGACAAGGTTGGTCACTACGAGGAGATCACCATCACCTGCAAGAACATCGAGGTTGGATCTATCAAGTTCGAGAACGAGTGGGCATAAGGAGAATGTAAAAAATTAAAGGTTTAACAATTAAAGATTAAGTAATCGCTTTAGCGCTTTTACAAAGCGAAGCGACTAAAAGAAAGGAAACAAGATATGGCAGAGAATGTAACACCGGTAACCCTCGAGGTTAAAGATTTCGCAGCACGTGAGGTACTGTTAGTAGACTACAAGTTCAATCAGGCAACTGATCGTGAAGGACAGATTTCAGGTATTCCCCGTGGCGGTCGCGTCAACATCCGCGTAAAGGCAATGAACGACGGCAATGCCGAGCTGCTCGGCTGGATGCTCGCTCCCACAGATCCCCGCGACTTCTCAGTGAAGTTCAAGAACACCATCGACGGTAAGGACATGAAGGAGCTGAAGGGCACAGGTTGCTACTGCGTGAAGTACAAGGAGTACTGGGCAGACGGCGAAGAGCACTACGAGGACATCGAAATCGTATGCCAGAAGCTCGAGAACGGCCCCGTCGCCTTCGAGAATCCCTGGAAATAGGCGATTAAGCGAACGTAGAGCCGTGCTTGCATGAGCTCTACTGAGCGTGAGCCTATTCGATGCGAAGCATCAAGTAAGTGAATTAGCGAGAGCAGAGCCAAGCTCGCTTGAGCTCTGCCGAAAGGCTACGGGTAGGCGAGCTTTGCTCGGGAATGCGTGAGCCTATTCGATGCGAAGCATCAAATAGGCGATTAACTCACCTCTGGGGTCAGGCCCCGAAGTAAAGTAACTTTTGGATACTTTACTTCGGGGCCTGACCCCAGAGATAACTCAAAGATCAAGCAATTCCGTGCACAGCTTAGGGGAGTAATCGATGTGGACTTCTTTCTCTATAGACTATCAATGATATACGGATAAACACAGGAATTTACTGGTGAGCCGTAATCTTTTACCAAATAGGGGACTGGTATGAGCCAGTCCCCCTTAATCTTTTACCAGATACAAAGCGTATTACTTTGTGAATGTAAGTTTGTAATCCTTCTCAGCCAGGATTTCTCCGTTCGGGCTCTGTGACTTGATAGTGATCTTAACCAGATGAGGTTGTCCGTCGAATACTTCTGCTACATTGGTGAAGCGGATGATGTAAGAGTTCAGCATAGCGCCAGATACAGGCAGGTCATCCAATGTTACACCAGAGAAGTCCCAAGAGGCGAACAGTGATGTTCCACCAGTGTAGTCAGCGAGGTTCCAAGGATACTCTTCGTAACCGATGGTCTGAGTCCAAGTGTTGTAATCGCTGTAAACAGAATGAATGGTACCCTTTGTGGTAGGCCAGTTGGTAACTTCCTTTACCCACTCTGTGCTGAATTCGGGCTTTCCGTTTGGCTGGTTGGGCTCATCGGTGAAGTTCACATATATGCGGTTGGCACCTGGACGGAAGTTGAAGTTGTCGTCAGCAAAGTGCAGAGCTGCTACACCACACTCATCCCAATCGTTGTAATAATCCGGAGCTTTTGCTGCGAGTGCCTCTGCATCATCTCCTCCGAAGTGGTATGTACGATTTGTACCATAGCCATAATCCAGATATTCCTTCAACTTTTCAACAGTTGTAATGTTCATAGCACCGGTCAGATTACCATCATAACCTACACAGCCAAAGCAAATGTCCAGACTCTGAGACAGCTTCTCTGCCCAAGCAGCGATGTCGCGGGCAATGGCCTCTGCCTCCTCGTCCATACTTCCAGAGTTGTCTACGAGGAATACCAAGTCGACAGCCGATTTCTTGTCATTGGCGACTTTCGTGATAGAGAATCCCTTACCTTGACCGTCGAGAGACAGCCATACGTTCTGCTTCGGGTGCTTTGTACCATAAAGCTCTAGCCAGTCGTTGGTGAACGGGTCTCTGACGCCTGTCATATCAAGACGGATGACTGACACGCCATACTCTTGATTGACCGAGTAGTTGAAGTTTGGAATAACCGTGTTGATCTGGTCAGGATCAATTGCTGGGTTCAGACCTGCTTCCTTGTCAGAAGGAATGTCAGGAACGGTAACATCGTTAACTACTACTGCAGGATTGTCTTCCTTCGTACAGCTGGTAAATACCATGCCTCCTGCTACAAGAAGGCCCATGAACAATAAATTAAGTTTTTTCATAAATCTAATTTTTTTTGTGAGTAAATTGGTTGAATAAATAATCCATTTCTTAAAAACATTGACAAATATATAAAAAAATGTGTGTTGTTGTTATTTCTTGCATTCCGAATTAACAAAATTCAAGGGTTATTATGTGAAATTAACATAATTCTTAAAAGCTTGTCTATAAATATATGTATATAATGTCTGTAATACACTAATATATTTGGTTATGGTCTGTTTTTTTGGCTCACCAGTAAATTCCTGTGTTTATCCGTATATCATTGATAGTCTATAGAGAAAGAAGTCCACATCGATTACTCCCCTAAGCTGTGCACGGAATTGCTTGATCTTTGAGTTTAAGGACTCTGCAGAAGCATTGGTCGCACGATTAATGAAGTAGTTGAGCACCTCATCTTCTCTGTCACGTATAGTATCTGCAGCAGTATTGAAGGCATCATTCCCAAACGCCTTGACCTTTTCATACCAC
>Ga0247611_10001821_pt1 | contig 36910 bp, 39 predicted proteins | sample 177DNAGHGhighgp2_FD_192422 | JGI IMG/M metagenome (GOLD analysis project Ga0247611, IMG submission 192422) | Sheep rumen microbial communities from Palmerston North, Manawatu-Wanganui, New Zealand - 1770 DNA GHGhigh gp2 | ecosystem: Host-associated > Mammals > Digestive system > Stomach > Rumen... | reverse complement strand
CGTGGCGCCCTCCACAATGCCTTATCCGTTGAATCCGCTCAATCCGTGTTCAAAAGATTTAGTGTCTTTCGTGTTTTTAGATGTTGAGAGTAGAGAATACAGGTTGGTCTTTTCGTGCCGCCTTTGGTGCACCCAGTTAAAAGATTGCCACGCTCCTCACGTCGCTCGCAATGACGGAGTAGGGTGGTGGCGCAGCCTTTCACGGTTAAGCCTTGGCAAACCACAGCAAAAACGACAAAGCCGACCTTAAACGCGTCATGCTGAACTTGTTTCAGCATCCACTTGCTGGGAAAAGGACAAGACTGCGCTTGTCGTGTCGCTTATGGTGCACCCGTGTCAGAGATTATTGCACATTCGTGCAATGAGCTAAAGGTTGCCACCACCACGCTTCGCTCGTGGCAGGCTTCTCCTGCGTCGCTCGCAGTGACGGAAAGGGTGTCGGATGAGTCTTTCACGGTTGAGCCTGTCGAAACCGAAGCGGTCAGTTCGCATCCGACACCAATCGGACGGAAAAGCCATTGAAGCGGTTATGATAGTGTGTGTCAACTGTGTTATCCTCGAAGAACATATATTGGGCGTTGTCGCTGGTGTATGATGTTGAAGACCAATAATACCCAACGTTGGCAGTGTATGTCGTTCCCGTGCGGAAGCCTGCCACAGGCAAAAACACCGCTCCGTGGTTCTCGAGGCTGCTCGTCCATGTTGACGATGAGATGGTGTTGTCTGAGAATGCCGCTCCGGGTGTGTCGAGGCTGTTCAAGGTGTAGAAGTAGGTTCTCCATCCGTCGGGGAGTATTATCAGGCCTTTCACTCCGTTAACGGTAGCCTTGGCATAGTGATAGCCCGAATATGTTTCGCGCGAAACGAGAAGATAGTCCCATTCGCCATAGCTGAGTGTGCGCCAAATGTTGGCGGTGTTGCCGCCGTTGCTTATGGGGTTGTTGCCCCAGTCGTTGAAGGTCGTATAGCTGCTGTTGCTTGTCGAGGATGTTGTCGGGTTGCTACCTGTGCCCCAGCCAAAGAGGTCGATCCAGCCGCTGTAGGACGACGAGATGTTGGCGTTGTTGCTGCCGGCTATGGATGTCTGGCTGTCGGCGAAACGCCATGTGCCAGTGGATGCCTGGTATTGGAGGTTGCCTTTCGAGAAATAAACCTTTTTAGAGGAGCTTACCGAGAACAGGAAACTGATGCATCCTGTCGGGATGGTCTTGGTGACGAACGTCTTCTGTTCTCCGTATGCTGTTCCTTTGCTGTTGGTGGCGTAGGCGCGTACGTAGTATGTTATTCCATCTGTCAGGTTCGTCATGCTGCTTGTGAAGCTGCCAGTGCCAGTGCCGTCCGAAGTGTGGCTGTTGCTTATTGTGGGGTTTTGGTTGGTGCTCCAGCATACGCCTCTTGCTGTCACTTCCGCTCCTCCGTCGTCGGTGACATTGCCGCCAATTGTGGCAAATACGGTGCCGATGTTGCTCGGGTTGCTAGTTGTCACGGTCGGCGTGGATATGTCATACGTGGTGAATTGCCTTGTCAGGCCGTATGATGTGCCGACGCTGTTGGTGGCGTAGGCGCGCAGGAAATAAGTCTTGCCTGGTGTCAGTCCTGTTATGTTGCTTGTGAAGCTGCCTGTGCCTGAGCCGTCGGTGGTGTGGCTGTCGTCGATGGTGGGGTAGTGGCCTGCAGTGCTTATCACCCAGCAAATGCCTCTCGCTGTCACTGTCGCACCTCCGTCATTGGTGACGTTGCCTCCGCAAACAGCGGTGGTCGTGGTGACCTCGCTGAGTGTTTGTGTGGTTACGGTAGGTGCGGCGGCTTGTGTGGTGAAAGTCTTGTCTTCGCCGTATGCCGTTCCCTTGCTGTTGGTGGCGTAGGCACGCACATGGTATGTTGTATTTGCTGAAAGCCCTGTCAGCTCGCTGGTGAAGGTGCCTGTGCCGCTGCCATCGGTGGTGTGGCTGTCGCTGATGGTCGGATTTTGGCTTGTTGCCCAGCAAACTCCTCTTGCTGTCACCGTGGCGCCGCCGTCGTTTGTCACATTGCCTCCGCAGGTGGCAGATGTTGTGGTGATGGAGTTGACGTTGCTTGTGACAATGGTGGCTGTGGTTATGGCTGTCGTTGTGAACGTCACCTGCTCGCCGTATGCCGTTCCCTTGCTGTTTGTGGCGTAGGCGCGAACATAATATGTGGTGTTTGCAGTCAGTCCTGTCATGTTGCTGGTGAAAGTGCCTGTCCCGCTGCCGTCGGTGGTGTGCGAACCTCCTATCGTGGGGTTCTGGCTTGTTGCCCAGCAAACTCCTCTTGCTGTCACGTCGGCGCCGCCGTCGTCGGTGACGTTGCCTCCGCAAACAGCTGTGGTATAGCTTATTGCACTGACGCTATTGGTAGTTACGTTCGCTATGGTGGTCTCTTCAAAGTCGAACACAAGGGTTATGGTCTCGCTTTCGTTTTGCTGTTGTGTGACGACAGCGCTGGAAAGGGTCTCGCCTTCAATTGTCGCTATTCCGGTGTAGCTCATCATGTCGCCCAGCTCGAAGGTGCCCGCTCCGTCGGCCTTGGTGCCACGGGTGTTGCCCGACTCTTCTTTTCTCACCGTGCTGACCTCAACACAGTTTAAACCGCCTTGTCCTATGTTCAGCATCTTTATCACGTGGCTGTCTTTTGGTGTGGCTACACACAGCAATGCCAGTTGCGGTTCCTCGAGGCTGATGCTGATATGGTGCTCGCCTTCGCTTAGCCATGTCGAGGTCTGGGTTATGACAGCCCCTTTCATGTCAACTACCTGGATCTCGGTTTGTCCGGCTTCGGCAAGATAAAGTTTGGTCTCTGTAGTGCCGTAGAAAGGATTCGGGAAGTTCTGCGAAAGACCTTGTTTGGCCGAATAGTCACTTATGCCGTCTATGTAGTTCAGGACCAAGGTGGTGTCTGGGTATGTCAATGTCTGGCTCCAGTCATGTGTGAGGTCGTTCACATCCACCGCGTCAAGCTGTAGGTGGGTACCGTTTGTGGTTTGTGCTGTGAACTTTACAGTTATGCTGCTTTGTGCCAGGCCGTACAATGTCGGTATGAGCATTAATAAGGTAAACAGTTTCTTCATGACTATTCTTTTTTAAAGGTATCAAAATGCAAATATAGGATGTTTTTTTGAATAGGAAGAAAAAAAATAGCAGGAAGTCCGACTTCGGACCTCCTGCTATTAGGATTTTAAATGTTGATTAGTATGCGCGGTATTTGTCGCCTGTCTTCTCGATGAGAACCTTATAATATTCTTTGCTGTACTCGGGATGCTCGCTCTTGATGGGGGCCACCTTCTGTCCGTTTTCGGGCTTCTGTGGTGTGTTGAGGTTGCCGTCCATGTATTTCATGAACAGTTTCTGGTACAGTGTCTTCCATTCGCGGCACATGTTGTCGGCCTCTTCGCATGAGAACTTGGTGAGGTATTCCACAGCCTCGGCTTTGTTCTTGCTGTTTTCGGCAATCTTGTCGGCGGCAGGCACCTTGTTGTTTATCCAGCCCTTCTCGAAGTCGCTTTGTTTGGTTGCTATCTCGGGGTGAATGTAGTTGTATTTGGTGTAGGCCCAGTTGGTCATCTGGTTGAAGGTCCAGAAGGCCGATGTCTCCGACCATTCGCTCATCGAGCCGTTGCCGACGCGGAAGCACTCGGGTGTGCGGGTGATGCAGCTGTACATGGGGCAATAGACGGTGTTGTCGGTGTCGTCGACGCCAAACCAGATGATGCCATATTTCTTGTCGCCGCGGCTCTGTGCCACAAACGAGAATCCTGTCTGCTGTGTGGCGGTAACGCGCTCGTGGATGTAAGTCACGCCGTCAACCTCAAACTCCATTGGTCTCCAGCGGTAGGGGCAGGCGAAAGGACCAGCGCCAATGTCGCCAGCCATGTCGAGCTCGGTGCCTTCGAGGTGGTCGCGCATGCATGCCATAACGTCGGCGAGGCTGACTTTCTTGTCGGGCTTGATCCACAGAGGCATGCGGTTGGTTGGGAAGTTGTCGGGTGTGAGAGGCATCCCTTTAACTATGGGTTTCGCACGTTTGATGTCGCGGCCTGTGGCATAATCCCAGTATTGGTCCATGCCAGAGGCGAGGTGGTTGAACATAGCCCATACGCGCAGGTCGCAGAAGCGGGCTCCGCTGAAGTCGACGGGGGCATAGACATCGGAGAACGAGAATTTCTCGTCAGCGCCGACATAGAGTTTGTTTTGTTTGGCGAAGCTGATGACATCGTCAGCATACACGCAGTCTATATTCTTGTCGGTGAGCAGTTTGTCGATGTTCTTGCTAGTGATGCTGGTCTTGTTTTTCTTGGCAAGAGGGAAGGTGGTGATGCGTGCTTGGTTGGCGTGTCCCGAGATGTATCCGTCGGGTATGAGGCGTGCCACCCACACAGCACCTTTGTTTTGCGGTCCTTTGCCTATCATCTCAAGTATCCACACCTCTTCGGTGTCGCAAATCGAGAACGACTCGCCCTCGCTGGTGTAGCCATATTGTGCTGTCAGCTCAGCCATGACTTTTATGGCTTCGCGGGCTGTCTTGGCGCGTTGCAGGGTGATGTAGATGAGGCTGCCGTAGTCGATGAGGCCTGGGCCGTTCCACAGGGCTTCAAGGCCTCCGTATGTCGTCTCGCCAATGGCAAGTTGCCACTCGTTCATGTTGCCTACTACATTATAGGTATGGGCCACTTCGGGAATTTGGCCTGTGTAGGTGCCCATGTCCCAGTTATAGACGTCACGCATTGCGCCTGCCGGATGGTCGGCGGCGGGGTAGTGGTAGAGTTCGCCATAGAGCTGGTGCGAGTCGGCGGCATACGAGATCATGCATGAACCGTCGGCAGAGGCTCCTTTGGTGATGAGGAAGTTGGTGCAAGCGTTGGCTGTCCTGAACGAGAATACAAGGACCAAGGCCATCATTGCTGTAAGGAATCTTTTCATGTTCAATATGTTTTAAATTATGACTTCAAAAATTAAAGTTCAGACCGCAAAAGTAAGAAAAATATGGTTGCGAGTTTATGATTCAAATTTTTTGTTGACGGCGGGCATTTTCAGTTGACTACAATTTGTAGCCAACTCACTACCTTCTTTTTTCAGCCTTGTTTTCAATACACTCCAATATTTTCTTGGATTTGGGCTTTCTGTTAAAGCCTCAACAATATCAACCACGGAGAAATACCATTCTTCGTTTTCCGCGTCCCAGTGGGTTCTGATTTGTTTCTGTTCAAAAAGTTTTATTTTGTCCGTCATAATGATAAATTTGTGCAAATGTAAGAAAAAAATCTCAGTCTTTCAAACAACCGATTGGGATAACAAACACGCCATCGTCCCTTCTGTAGGCGTATTTACCGCCAGTCAGGACTATGAGCAAGTCGGGTAGGCGTATGGGGTTCTGCCTCTCGGTTTTGTTGTGTTCTTCAACCAGCCTCTTCAAGTCGCACAAATGCTTGGCTCCGTCGTCAATTTCCGTGCTGCCTAGTTTGCATTCTATGAGTGCGTATCTTCCGTTGCTGACGTGCAGTACGATGTCGGCCTCCAAGCCGTATTTGTCGCGGTAGTAGCCCACGTGCGACTCTATGTCGTTTGAATAGGCTTTCAGGTCTCTTATGCATAATTGCTCAAATATGAAGCCGAAAGTCAAGAACTGGGTCATCAGTGCTTTGGGCGACATCTGCAAGGCGGCCACTGCCACGCTAGGGTCGCAGAATGCGCGTTTCGGGGTGCTGCGTATCACGGATTTACTTCGTATTGCTGGGCACCAGGCGTCGATGTCCTGAATGACAAATAACTTCTCCAGTGCTGCCACGTAGGAGTTGAAGGTGTCGATTGAGCACGACACGTTGCCCGAGGATGTGACATCGCCATAAATTGTGGTTTTTTTGGCCAGTGTGGAAATGTTGCGGGCGTATGAGCGGAGAATCGTTTGTGTCAGTTTCTCGTCTCTTTGCACCCCATCGATGCGCGAAATGTCTTCTCTGCACACTGTGCGGAAGTAGTCTTTTGCCACCATCAGCTTGGAACTGTCGTTTTTCAGACGAAGGGTGACAGGCCATCCTCCACGGCAAGCCGCAAACACGAGTTGCTCAACATCTAGGTCGGAGACTGCGGATATGTCGGCTTCGGGATTGTCGAAAAGCTGTGAAAGGCTTATTGAACCATTCGACTCGTGCGATTCCCATAGGCTCATGGGTAGCATCTCCATTTTTGAAATGCGGCCGTTCCCTGAATGTAGTATTTTGCTTTTGTCAACAGAGTTGGAACCTGTCAGTATGAACTGCCCTTCCAGTCCACGCTCGTCAACTAGGGTGCGGACGGAATCCCACAGCACAGGTATGTCTTGCCACTCGTCGATAAGTCTGGGCGTTGCCCCTTGAAGTAGCAACGATGGCTTTGTACGTGCTGTGGCAAGATATTGTTCTCGCATGTCAGGCGACTGCAGCTTTATTACACTTTGAGCCATTTGTTCGGCGGTAGTGGTCTTGCCACACCATTTTGGACCTTCTATCAAGACCGCCCCAAAAGCATTCAGTCGTTCTCTTAGCATAAGGTCAGCGGTCCGGTTGAAATAATCTTGTTTCATCACTCTAATTTTTCCGCCGCAAAGTTATGATATTTGCTCTAAATACCAAATAAAATTTGGTGATTTTTTATTAAAAAAACAAGTGAATTTTGCTTTTAAAATTGGTGATTTTTACTTTGCTTATATATTATTGTATATCAATATGTTATAAAAATCTGTTCGGTGTTTTGGCGGTAATCTGTTCGGTGTTTTAGCGGTAATCTGTTCGGTGTTTTGGCGGTAATCTGTTCGGTGTTTTAGCGGTAAACTGTTCGGTGTTTTAGCGGTAAACTGTTCGGTGTTTTGGCGGTAAAAATTGGCTTATCGTACAGGCATCAAACCGTTGAGCTCGTCGTCAAGGTCTTTCATGATGATGTCGGTCGCACCGAGTTTAGACTTGACATAGTCGAGGCATGTCTTGGAGGCGCTTTCGCGTTTTTCGTCAATGTAGATGAGTTGTGAGAATATGTCGTTGAAGTCGTTTTGTTTGCTTACGCTGAAAGCACCTCTTTTTTCGACAAGGTCAACGGCCTCGACAAAGTTCTTGTATTTAGGACCGAACACCACGGGACAGCCGAAGGTGATGGCCTCCTGTATGTTGTGCAGTCCGCTGCCGAAAGCACCTCCTATGTATGCAAAATGGGCATATTGATAGAGCTGTGACAATATCCCTATTGAATTGATAATTAAAATATTGCCTTTTTTGTATTCATCGGAATATAGTGCTGCATCGGGGAATAGTTTTTTGATTTGTTGAATGTGTCCTTCTGATATGTCGTGCGGAGCCATGATGAGGCAGTAGTCCTCTGGCATTGTGTTAATCCAGCCATGAAAAAGATTCTCGTCGGGCGGCCAGGTGCTGCCTGCCACGATGCATTTTCTTCCGTTGATGAAGTTTTCAATGTCTTCGAACCGTCTTGCCTGTTTTGCTATGTCGGCCACACGGTCGAAGCGTGTGTCGCCGCAGACGGTGGTGTTTTCAATGCCGATACATGCTAACGAGAAAGCGCTGTCTTGGTCTTGCACATAGAAGTGCTTGACCTGTTGAAGCTGTTTGGCGAACCATTTGCCGTACCATTTGAAAAAGAAATGGTTGGGGCTTAGCGTCACTGAGATGTAATATAAGGGTATGTCGTTGTCGTGCAGGCTTTTGATGTAGTTGAACCAGAAATCGTATTTCACGAAGATGGCAGCCATGAAGTTGTGTCTCTTCACCCATTTTTGTGCATTGGGCATGGTGTCGTCGGGGAGGTAGAGTACTTCATCGGCAAGGGGATAGTCTTTCCTGATCTCGTAGCCTGAAGGGGAGAAGAACGACAGCAGTATTTTTATTGTCGGGTGTTGTTTCTTTATGGCCTCGATGACGGGTCGTCCCTGCTCGAACTCGCCCAGTGAGGAGACGTGAATCCAGACCCATCTGCTATTGTCGGGTGTTGCGTCGGGCAATGATTTGCGGCCTTCAATCCAAAGTTTGGCTTTCTTGTTGCCGAAAAAGGCTGCTGTGGCCACTGCAAAGTGATATACTTTTACCGCAAAGGTGTAAAGCTTTCGCATGGTGCCTTAGTTGTAGTAATAGTTTTGGGGCTGGCGTTTATAGACGGGTATCATCCAGCCGGCGCGTATGCCGAAGTAGAAGTCGTTGTGGCCTTGTTTGTTGGTGTATCCCACAGGCTGCGGGATGTCGTTCTCGTCGTAGAATACGCGGAAGTCGTATTCGCGTTGGTCGCGGGTGCGTGCATAAGTCACTTCCAGTGAAAGTGAGAAGTTGAGCAGGTTGGAGTTGCTGAAGAAGATATAGCCGGCTTCACCGTGCAGGGCGAAACCGCCGCGTTTGCGGTCGTAGCCGTAGGCGTAGTCCTTATAAACTTGGTAAGGGGTGTTGTAAACCTCCTGCTGGAAGTCGATGCGGATGCGGTTTTCGAGATAGCCTAGGCCTAGTTGCACGAAGATGCCGCTGTTTGGGTTGGGCCAGATGGGGAATATCTTGCCCACCTCGACCTGATAATGCATGCCGCGTTCGTAGGTGGCCAGCTCGCAGAAAAGCCCGCCGCCACCTATAATCTCGCCCGCTGGGGTGGTGATGCCCTCGCCTAAAATGTCGGTCCTGTCGCCTTTGACACGTCTTCCTACTATGAAGTTCACGTTGCCTGTGAAGAGCCAGTTGCTGCTGGTCTTGAATATGACGCTTGGACCAATAGTGTGGCTCACTCCGTAGAGGGTGCGTGTGTCTAAAGCAGGTATCTGAAAGGCATAGGTGGCCTGAAACATGAACATATTGATGCTCTCCTTGTCAACGTTTTTCTGTGCGAAGACGTTGCTGCCGATGGCGAAAATGAGGGCAATTATGGTGAAAAAACTTCTCATAGCCTGACTATTATTCTAATTCAACGCAAAATTACAATTTTTATGATTAACAACCTCTTATTTTGAACAGAATTGGAAAAAAATCATTCGTTTTATTTGTACAGGCGCAAAATTTGCGCCTCCATTTTTAACTCCCAGCCGCAACATTTTGCGGCTCTACTCCATTTAACTCCCTTCTATAACTTCCCTTTTAACTTCTATTTTAACTTCCATTCTAACTTCTGTCTTCTGCCTTCTGTATTCTTTAAAATACTATCTTTGCCGCAAATTTCTGACTATGAAAGAAGAAAAATTCCAGGAGGCTGTCCTTGAAAACGGCATTAGGTTCATACATCGTTACCGCAACGGAGAGATAGCCCATATAGCCCTGATGATGGGAACCGGCTCTCGCGACGAGGAGAAGGAAGATGAGGGTATGGCGCACTGCATCGAGCACATGATGTTCAAGGGCACAACGCAACGCCGCCCGTATCATATATTGACCTGCCTTGACAGTGTAGGCGGCGACCTTAATGCCTTCACCACAAAGGAAGAGACCTGCATCCATGCCTCTTTTCTGTCGCAACACTACAAGCGCGCCTGCGACCTTATCTCGGATTTGACTTTCAACGCCACTTTCCCCGATGCCGAACTTGCCAAAGAGAAGGAAGTCATACTCGACGAGGTGAACTCATATAAGGACACTCCAAGCGAGGAGATATACGACGTGTTTGAGGACCTGCTTTTCAAAGGACATGCCCTGGGACACAACATTTTGGGCAATGCCGATACGGTGAGCAGCTTCACTCATGATGACATAATGCGCTTTCGCAAAAAGCACTATTCCGCTCGCGAGATGGTCGTGGCGTCAACGGGTAACTTGAGTTTTGATAAGGCTTATCGTATTGTTAACCAGTATTTTGCGGCTTATAACGACAGTGGTGTCACACAGAGCAGAAAGGCCTTCGTCCCGCAGAAGTCCAAGTCGGAGACTTTGCACCGCGACAGCCACCTCGCACATTGCATCATCGGCGGACTTGCCCCCGACTATAAAAGCACCGACAAGATAAAGATGGTGATGCTGAACAACATTCTCGGAGGTCCTGGAATGAATTCGCGCCTTAGTCTCAACATCCGTGAAAAATACGGCTTCGCCTACACCATCGAGTCGCAATACAACGCCTATTCCGACACGGGTCTGTTTTGTGTCTATATGGGTGTCGCCCCCGATTCGCTTGATAAGGCTATTGTTTTGGTACACAAAGAGTTGGATAAACTCAAGAATGTCAAGTTAGGTACATTGCAGTTCTCGCGCGCCAAGCAACAGTTGTCGGGACAGCTTGCCTTGGGTCGGGAGTATGCCATGCACGACCTTCTCACCTCGGTCCGTTCAGTGGTGATGAATGAGCCTGTAATCTATATGGACGAGGTCTTGAGGAAGATAGATAAAATCACATCGTCCGACATTATGCAGATGGCAAACCAAGTCTATGACGAGGCTAATCTCAATATGCTTGTCTTTAAATGATTGCTTATGCAGGCCGATGCTTTTCTGATTGACGAATACGCAAGCCAGCACACCACCGATGACGACGAGGTGTTGCGCGAGTTGTACCGTTATGTACATCTCCACAAACTCAATCCTCGCATGGCGGCTGGTCCTGTACAAGGAAAGTTGTTGGAGTTTATCTGTGCCATGCTGAAACCAAAGAAAGTCCTTGAAGTAGGCACTTTTTGCGGCTATTCGGCAATATGCATGGCCAAGGCCTTGCCCGAAGACGGACATCTGACAACTATAGAGGCCGACCCTGAGTGTGAAGATGTCATCAGGAGTTTTGTGGAAAAGGTCTCTCTTACTGAAAAAATAACCCTGATGATGGGCGACGCAAAGCTGATAATCCCCACTTTGTCCGGCTATTTTGACCTTGTCTTCATCGATGCCGACAAAGTCAGCTATCCTTATTACTATGAGCAGGTCCTGCCCAAGGTTAAAAGCGGAGGTTTCATCCTGGCCGACAACGTGTTGTGGGACGGCAAGGTGCTTGATGGTGCGGCAAGAGAGAAGGACACGCAGGCTTTGCAGCGCTTCAACGATATGGTTAACTCAGACGATAGGGTTGAGAATGTTCTTCTGCCCTTGCGCGACGGCTTGATGGTGATTAGGAAGTTATAGAATCTCTCGGGCAATCCACGCGCAGGCTTCGGCATCGGCAAGGGCGTGGTGGTGGTTGAACTCATGATATCCGCAAGCCTCGGCCACGGTGTGGAGTTGGTGGTTGGGTAGCAGCTTCCCGAAATGTTTGCGCGAAGCACGACAGGTGCAGAAGAACTGATAGTCAGGATAATCCATCTGGTAGCAACGCATCACGGCTTTAAGGCAGCCTTCGTCGAAAGGGCTGTTGTGTGCCACGAGGGGCAGACCCTCAATCAGCGGCTCAATCTGCTTCCAAACATACGGGAACACGGGGGCATCCTCAGTGTCCTCCTTGGTGATACCGTGAACCATAGTGTTCCAATAAAGGTAATAGTTCGGCTCGGGCTGGATGAGTGAGTAGAACGAATCGACAAACTCGTTGTCTTTCACAATCACCACGCCTACGCTGCACACGCTGGTGCGCTCGTTGTTGGCGGTCTCAAAATCGATGGCGGCGAAAGAGTTCATGATTGGAATTTGATTTTGAAATACTTTAGCATCTCCTTGAAATTGTCTTGTGCCGTAAGGCAGGTGTCGCGCAGGAAACCGTTGATTTTTCCCCAGTTCTGGATGCCTCGGTAATAGAACAGGCGCAAATCATCAGTGATAATGAATGGGACGATAGCGTTTTGCAGACATTGCCAGAACAGCAGCAGTCTTCCTACACGTCCGTTGCCGTCCTGGAAGGGATGGATGCGCTCGAATTGTACGTGGAAATCCAACAAGTCGTCGAATGAGGCTTTCTTTTTGGAGTTGTATTCGGCAAGCAGTGACTTTATCTTGTTATGGACATCCTTGGGTTGTGTGGTCTCTTCTTCTCCCACAGCATTGGCAAGACGTTTGTAGTCTCCCACGGCAAACCATGACTTGCGGCTGTCGGAGGTGTTTGTCTTCAATAGCAGGTGCAGTTGTTTGATGTGTGTTTCCGTGATTTTGTCAGTGGCGTGGTCAATTACGTAGTCGATGCAGCGGAAGTGGTTGACGGTCTCCATTATGTCGTCAACATTAGTGTTCTCCGTTGTGATGCCAAGGGTGTTGGTCTCAAAGATGTGGCGTGTTTGCTCCTTAGTGAGACGGCTGCCTTCGATGTGGTTGGAGTTGTAGGTCAGGTCAATCTGGATGCGGTGGTAGATGCCTCCTTTCATCTTGGCTTCTTTTTGTTCGCGCAAGACGGCAAGCAGGGGAGAGACCTTCTTTTTGCTTCGTTTGGGCAATGGTGCATCGGCGGGAATGTTCCATGTCTTTCCCGTAAGAAACGCACCCTCTATCTTTCCGGTAGCACAATAGTTTCGTGCGGTGCGCTCGCTGATGCCGTGCTTCTCGGCAAACTGACTGACTGAAATGTATTCCATCTATCGGCAAGTTTTTCTCTCAAAAACGCTGCAAAAGTAATAATTTTTGCCGTTATCGGCAAGTTTTGATGTTATTTTGTTGTCCTACGGAGATAATAGCATCAAGGCTATAGAATTGTACTGGCTTTTTGACTCCCATAACGTGAAAAAAATGCACGATATTACCTATAATCTTTATTATACCATATGTGCATTAATTGCACATGTGCTCTATGTTTAATCGTAATATGCAAAAAATGCATATTACTTTTTTTCTCGTATATTACAATCTGGTTCTCGTTCATGTTCCGCTGGTTTGAACTGCAAAATTAGCAAAAACTTAGCTGTGTTTATAGTTCTCCATCATCCGTTTCACTGTGCCAATGATATCCTCTCTAAGCCATTGCGGTTCAAGCACCTCGATGGCATCGCCGTTCCAGAGGAGTTCTTGAATGAAGTCGAAGGTGGGGCGGACTTGCAGGGTGAAGATGCTGTAATCGGCGTTATGTTCTGTTTCTTTTTGGCTTGGGTGCATGGGCAGTGAACGCAGGTAGTCGGCCTGGTAGGTACACACCTTCAGCTTGACGGTTTCAATCATGCAGTCGCTGTCGCGGATGATGCCGAAACACCCTTTGAAAAATTTTTCAGGGCTGAACTTGGCGGGATACTTGAATGTCTCCTCCGACAGCCGGGCTTTATGTATGCGGTCCAGGGAGTAGATTCTGATTTTGTCCTCATAGACGCTGTTGCCCACCATGTACCAGCGTTGGCGGAACAACTTCACGCAATAGGGTGCCACGGGGAATGTGCTTTCATGGTTCTTGCCGAAACCTTTGTAGGTGATTTCAAGCAATCGGTTTTTCTTCATGGCTTCCATGACGGTGGCGAGGAAGTCCTGACCTGAGGGGATGCTTTCCAGCAGGATGCGGTCGCTGAGCGACTTGTTTTCCAACAGGGTGTTGTTGACCGACATGGTGCTGAGCAGCCAGCGTTGCAGGCCGTCGTCCTCCAGCACCTCGCGGTTCTCGATGTAATAACGGTCGCCGTCGCTCTTGTCGCACATAATGACGAGGCCGAACATATCTTCAACAGCGTTTTTCCATGTGTGGAAGGTGCGGCGCGGAATTTCCAGCCCTTCGCTCAAATCGGTATCGAGCCACCTGCGGTTGATTTCCTTCAGGGTGATTTTCTTGGCGCGGTAGAGCGTCTCTACGAGCCAGACGTATTTGTTGATTTGGTTTTTGGACATGGATAGATTATTCTTTGATAATATGTTTTACCCACTCAATAATTGAAGGGGTTGCCTCCAGCACAAATTCTTGACCTTTTGCCGCAGATTGAAAATAATTGTCTTTCCAAGGGTGTGGATGATAACTGATTTCCACATTTTTAAAACAATCTGGCAAACCCCATTTGCTCTTTGACATACCATCTTTTGTAAGCACCCTGTCTTTTCGATAGTTAAGAAGTCCGCAACCTTCAAGGTTAGGAAGAAAAGAAAGTTTGTCTGTCGGCAAGTAGATGGTATTTTTATCTCCTCTTTTATCATTCTTGTCTCCAATATGAGGATGTTCTTTCAGCCAATCGGGTGCTTTGGTTTTTCCTTTTAAAACATCAGTCACATTAATAATTTCGCCTATTTGCATATAACCGTAAATAATATGTAGGTCTTTGGCTCCTCTTTTGTAAACTAATTCTCCTTTTTTGTTTTCCTCTGTTTCTTTGAATCTTCCAAAAAAGAGAAATAGATCTCCCTTGTTGACATCCATGTTTTGCAAATGACCCAATGCACTTCCTGATTGACCAAATGCTGGTTTCCAACCTGGTAAGCGGTTACGAATATTTTTTCTTAAATCGGGGTCTAAATGGCATTCGTTGGGAATATTTATTTTGTGTTTAAGTGAGTGAATTATATCATAATAACTAGTTTCATTCCAATGCAGAGACAAAAAAGTATTGTTTCCTTTATCGTCTGGAATAGGTAATGACAGTAATGTCCCATCTGGTAAAATGGGGCTTGGGATTTTCCCGTTTTCAGAATCGAATCCCTTTCTGCTTAATATGATTTTCATTTTTTCTTTGGATTAATTCCTGTTTCATAGTTTTTAGTGACATACTCTATTACTGTCTTTGCTTCATTCTCCTCCAAAGAGAACTTCCGGCATCTTGGGACAACAAAATTTTTGTTTTCGATTTCAAGAGCATTTTCTATTCCAAAGTAATAGAAATCATTGCATATAAGAACATTTTTCCCGCTTAAATCATGAGCTTTGTTAGCTTCGCCATGATGTGGGTTTTCATGTTGCTCAAACTCGTTGTTTTCCCCTTTTATGGGTTCGTAAATATTGTCTCCACAAAATGCAATGTCATCATTTTTAGTTACTATTCTATTCCCACAACTCTTAAAACATTCTTTGCCTTTTTCAATTGACTTTGTTGGTTGCTTTTTTTTGGAATATACTTTTTCAGTCTCTTCCCAGTAATCTTTATAACTAATTACTTTTTCAACTTTTGCCAAAAAGATTAATCTTTGTGCTTTGTCTTTGTACTTTTGTTTTTTACCTTGTACCACATTGGCTGCCCAACCAGATATCCAATATCCTTTTTCAGCACATCTACGGATTGTAGGCTTGCAAGTAGCTAAAGTCAAAATTCCGTGATATGGATTTGGCGCAAACCCAGTGTCATGTGTCATTTTATAACAATAAAGATACTTTTTCTCTTCCATAGTATGTTTTCTTTTAATGAATTCAATTATGCAAAATTACAATTTTTCTCTCACCACAAACTTTCTATCATCCAGTTTCTTGCCCTTTTTCTGACATCCTCAATTGTTTCATTAGGATGTGTTCCCTTGTGTTCTTCCTCGATGGCGGTGAAGATTCCTTCGGCATCAAGATTGCGTGTGTTGAGAACGCCGAAGCAGATTTCTTCTGAGGTGTATTTGTCGCGCATGAAGTTTATGCCGATGCTCGCTTTCAGCATCTCGGAGAGCAGTTTCACCGCTTCTTCTTTTTCAAGTTTAAACAAGCGAAGCATGAGATTATCGACGCGTTTGTTTGTAAGAGCCTCAAGATAGCGCTCAATGCAGTGCTGTATTGTCACGCGATAAGTGTATTCCCTGTCCTCGGCATACAGTGCGATGACGCGGTTCAAGTCGCCGCCCCGTTTGACAAATCTTCCCAATCTGACAAGTTTGTCTTCCATTTTGGAACATCTTTCCCATTCGCCTGAGATGTTGTCCCAATACTCTCGGTTGGCCAGTATCTGCTCGTATTCATCCAATGGCAGGTTCCCGTAATAGTCTCTCATGACATTCAGTTTTTATAGGTTTCACGCTGCAAAGAAAACAAAAACTTGTGCCAAATCACAGCACATGCTCGAAAAATTATGCAATTAATCTGCGGAACTGCACACCTCGCTGGCTTTTCACGCGATAGCCTATGGAAGTTATTACTTCAAGGTTGAAATACTCGACGTCGTGCGTTTGAGTTTTTCCTTCTATAGCACCATGTTGAGTGGTGTTCGCAAATTTTGCGACTACCACTGAACCTGACAATTCTTCCTTAAGAGCATTGTTGATATGTTTGCTGATGGTTTTGTAATCACGGTCAAATAGAACTGCTATTTGATGGCGTGTTAGCCATAGCATTTCATTCTCCAGCCTTACATCAATGGCTGTCTGGCCGTTGTCGGTTTGGTATATGACGATTTGGTTTTCCATGGGGGCGGTTTTATGCGGCATAAGATAACAAAAATATGTGCAGGTTTATGGCACAGGTAGTTTTATGGGAAAGGCATGTTGAAACAGGGCAAAAGTAAGCTTTTTAAGAGTATCAGTTTGTACAATCTATAAAATGAGGGTCCATAATCCATTCGTCAACAATCCAATATGGTAAAACAACATTTGGAATATGGTATTTTGCCAGTGGATAAAATGTCATTGCAATAGAGTGTTTGTAATTTGAGCCATACAATGCTGATACGTCAAAATCGGCTAGGACGTAAAGCTTTTCAGGGTGACGATGCGCATTTATCATGAAATAGTCAAAAGCCTCTCTGAGTGATTTATCGCCGTTGCCTGTGTCAATATGAATCCAGAAAAGTTCGCCCATAATTTTGTCGGGTATGTTTGTGGAATATACCATTCTTGAATCCACAAAATCATCGTTTTTTTCATAATAGTCCTGTGTGATTTCTGTATCTGCTATGCAGACCAAGGTAATTTCTTTATCCAACATCTCACTGATTTCAGAATATGTTCTGATGTGACTTTTGCCCATCAAGTCAGGAAGTCCGTCAGCAAATGTTGGTCTCTCGTTTGCAGTTCTGGCTTTCTCACGTAATTCGTCCATAGTAATATGACCATGAAGATATTGAACGAAATCCTTGCTTGAGCAGTCTGGGTCATAGATTTCAAACATTTGTTTGCTCATGCAATAATAAGGGCTACCTTCCTTGATTAGTTTTCCTTCTTGATAAGCCACTGACAAAGGAACGTAGTGGTTGTCGGCAATCAAAACAGGTTCTTCTCTTGAGGGTATGTATCCTACAAGAAGACAATACATCTTGTATGAGCAAAGATCATCGGTGAAGATGCGGTTCCCTCTATTGTCTTTACATCCAGTGTCTATTCCAGCAAAGAGCACTGGAACGGTTGACCACAATGTGTTTGACATTCTATCGGGACGATGATAAGGCGTGTATGTCGGGTCACTGGTGATAAGCATCATTACGCCCATTGAGTCGAAATAGAAGTTGCCGAAACAAGTGTAGTCGAATTGCCCCATAGGGTTAATGAACCGCACTTCTTTGTTGTCAAGTAGGTGCTGTAAAGGTTTTCGTTCTACAATTTCCTCATAGTGATTGTGACAAAGCTCGACTACGCCTTGATAGGTGAAGTTTTTGTCATATTGTTGCTCAAATCCCATTGTTGATTATTTTTATTTTAAGATACAAAAATGCATTTTTTTACCACCAACAATCACACAGCCATTTTTTAACTCTATTTTTAACCGCAATAACACTCTCGCCGCGGTGTGTTTGTAAGTGCTCCTCTTCAATGGCGGCGACTATGCTTTCTCCATCTATTGTGTTGTTGTGGAACACACAGACGGGATGGAAATCAGACTCGTTCTCGGTTTTTATAGCTTCAACGGTTATGCCGGCTTTTAGCAGTTTGGTGAGAAGCTTTACAGCTTCTTCGTTCTCAAGTTTATAGACACGAAACCATAGGTCATGGATGCTCCCTGGGATAACCGCCTCGATGTATTTTAGTATGCAATGCTGTATCCTCTCGCGACAAGAGCGTTCCCTGCCATTGGCGTATATTGCAATCACTCGGTTGAGGTCGCCTCCATAATCTACAAGTTCACTTAACTTGTAGATTTTCCATTCTAATGTTGTCTGATCCCATTCGTATGAAATGTTGTCCCAATACTCGCGAGTAGCAATATTGGTTTCAAGTTTTTCGATGCATGGTTTTTGCTTTTGGTTGTACATGTTTTGTATGATTTGGTTTCACGCTGCAAAGAAAACAAAAGCCTGTGCCGAATTGCAGCACAGGCTAAAGTTTTTTTGCCACATTTTAATTAACAAGTTATCAAGATTTATTCAAAACGGACTTTATCGCGTTAATAATATGGTTCGCTTGAAAATCCCTAAACTCTCCAGATTGGAACTCGGGCCTTCCAGTAACTAAAAAATACTGGTTATAGGTTTTGCTATAATAACACTCCACGGTGCATTCTATTCCTAAGGCACTGTTTTCGTGCGTATACAAAAGAGAAAGATCAGGGAACGTTTCTTTTTTTCTTAGAGGCGAATCGTATCGCTTTTCTTCTTCTATTCCAGTGATAAAAACAGAAATAGCAGGCTGAAGTATTCTTAGCTCTGCTTTAAGTATTTTTGTCATATATTTATACTGATCTTCCCATAATTGGTTAGATGGATTTCCTTTTTCCCAAGGTGCAGCCTTACACACATTACTCCAAACGATATGTTCAGCCATGTTAGTTGGGTAGAATGTTGAGGCAATTCTTCTCACCATTTGGAAAAAAGGACTTCTTGTGTGAAGAGTAACCGTATTTATTCCAGGATTATAATCGTCATCCCATCCGTTTGTTGCCCTACCATAAAAAGCGATTCCGCCTGCTTCATATAAAGAACCAATTTGAGCATGAAATGTACTAAGGCAGTTTTCGGATTCAAAACTATAACCAATGCTCTTTAGATGTTTGACCATCTCATGGTAAATTGGCTCTGTGTTATCATAGAGTTGCTTTTCTAAACCATTCATATTGTATCTGTTTTAATCTTAGCAAATGTGTAATAACAATTCAATAATATAGGCTAATTTGTTCAACAAGTCATCTTGCAGCTCTCGTGTTTAATTTTCTTCCATACTTGTCGTATGTGTCGATCCAAGCGCTTCGTCGTACTGAAAAGCCCGTGCTATTTACTGAGATAATGTCCCCGATGTTGTTGGGTAGTGTTTTGTATTTTCTGCCGGTTTCATCGTATAAATCATACCATGCACTTCGAATTACAATGAAAAAGTCCATGCCGAACCCTTTTAGTTCTCCGATGTTGGATGCAAGAGTTTTAGTTTTCTTGCCTCTTTCATCATAGAGGTCGTACCATGCGCTTCTGCGCTCAATAGTTGAAATGCTCATCTTTGTAGCCCTGATTCGTGTCGGGCGCAACTTTTAGTTTTTATGCTTCCTCTATCGGGTTTCTGCATTTCCGCCGTGTCCTAAAACAAAAGGGAGAACACGGAATCCCTCTGCTATTTTTTCGGTTTGGTTTTGGTATGCTGCAAAGGTAAAAAAACTGAAACAAATAATGATTGACATAATTTCAGGTCGCTTTTTGTTTTCAAGTTGCAAAGAAAAAAAGAGCCTGTGCTGAATTGAAGCACAGGCTTGGAAAGAATAATTATTAATCCAGTTTCTCCCATTCAAAGTCATACTGCGAGCAGTTTGCTTTTTTGTAGTCGAACTGGTAGAGGCGCATGTATGTCTCCTTGATTTCTTGCGCCCCGTTGTAGAACGGACTTGAGGTGTGAATCTTGGTGGTGACAACGATGGTCATTTCAGGCGTGAGCACCGTGCCGTTCGTCCTCTTGACCCGCTTGGGCCATACTTTGAATACTTTACTCATGGCTTTAATTATTTAAATTAGTTTTCTTTCAATAAAAACTCCTTCTTTATTGCGTTTTCTTCCTGCTCGACAAGAGCATCCCATAAATAGGACTCCTCAAAAACTTCCATCGGAATGTACTGAGCGTAGCGGTTGAAGAAATCGATGGAGTAGAGGTCGCTGATGTTGCTGTACCAGCCTCTGTTGATGAGTTTTTCCCAATCCCAGCGGTCGATGTATTTGTCGATGAGGTCGAAGGTGAGTTTCAGGTTGGTGTTGTCAGAAAGTTCGCTCCAGTCCCAGCGGTCCTTGAATTTTTCAATGAGTTCTGGAATCAGAAGTTCCTCGTTTGCGCGTTCGGAGAAAATTTTCCAGTTCAGATACTCGCCCCAACGGTCAATCATAGCAGAGGTCCATTTGATTTCACTGTTGCCCGACACTTTATCCCAATCCAATTTGTTGTGATATTCTTTCAGCAACTCATCGTTCAGCGGATAATCGGAGGAGATTCTCTCCATTGCTTCATTTCGGATCATTTTTTTCATCAGGTAATCGTTTGCTTTGTTTGTTTCCATGACTTTTTTCTTTTTAGTGTTATTACTTTTATTTGTTTCACGCTGCAAAGAAAAAAAGAGATTGTGCCATATTGAAGCACACAAAAAAAGAATATGTGATTTTCAATAAAAAGTTCTTAGCCATGATTGGGGAATATGTCTTAAATTTGCGGCTGGGTTCTGTCCCTTCCATGGGAATTCCATTCCCGCTGCAAAAGCCCCAAAAGTTATGAATAGCAAAACCAACCTACCTGTCGAAACCTCCACATGGCAACAGCCTGGCACTTGGCGTAAGCCTTGTATCGTGCATGTTACAATGGTTGCCAAAGGTAGAGAACCCTTGTTTGGCAAACTTGTCCACAACGGCATTTGTGCCGAAGTGGAGAAAACGGCTGTCGGTTGGGCTCTCATCAATCAACAACAGCGAATGAAGGAGCTTTGTCCTGAGATAAAAATCCTTGCGGACAAGGTGATGCCAGACCATCATCATATTGTTCTGCAAGTTATGCGCACAATGCCTCGTAGCATCAAAGAGGTGGTGCGTGGTTATATGCAGGGATGCAAGGCTGAGGCGCGAAAACTTGGTTTTGAAGGGAACCTGTATGATGCTCCTCCTTATTATCGTGTGCTTACGCATAAAGGGCAACTTGATGCAATGATAAAATATGTGTATGCCAATGCCGAGCGGTCGTGGCTGCGCAAACAAAACCCTGACCTCTTTCGTGTGCATCGCATGACCGAGGCCGCTGGTTTGCAGTTCACCTCGTTGGGCAATCATTTCTTGCTTGATTGGCCCGACCGTCAGTTGGTGGAGATGTCGCGCAGCGCAACAGAAGAACAGGTTCAACATAAGTTGCAATCTGTGTTGGCGGCAGCGAGAAACGGTGCAGTCACATATACGGCATCTGTCAGCAAAGGTGAGCAATTGATTGCAAGAACGCTGCGTACTAAGGGCTTCCCTTTGGTCGTGCTTCTTAATGAGGGTTTTCCAGAGGAGGGTTCTGAGCATGAGCGGTTTTATAAACCTGGCGGTGTTTATTTTGAGGCTTGTTCCCGAGGCAATCTTTTGCTTTTAGAACCGACCGAGCAGGCTTTTGATGCTCCGTTTATTACTGCTGCCGTTGAAGAAACACTTCGCCATAAGGCTGAGCTAAAGCATATCGACTATAAGCCAGTCCCGACTGAGGCATTGCGCTATCGTTTTGTGGCGCTCAATGAAATGGGGAAGAGGCTTGTGGGTGGTGGCAGATAGAATCCGCCGGGAAGGGACAGAACAGGTGTGGCGCAATGAAAAAAATCACTCGATTGGATCCCCGCAAAACTCTTTGCGCTTACAGGTCTTACAGTGTTTGCCCATCCAAACATCATCAAATTGGTTCATAGCCTGCTCCACCAATTCAGGGTCATCGGTGAGGATTCCGGCTTCGAAGTTGCGAGTACCATCGCCTTTCATGCCGATGCCTGCACCAGTGAGGTTGGCACTGCCAATATAAGCCACCTTCCCGTCAAAGACAAGCATCTTGAAATGCACCCTTGGACAAAGTGCCCTCTCCAAGCCTTCAAACAAGGCGGGGTATTTGTCGAAGTCCTCGCGGAAGGCAGGACCCGGCTCCTTGGCATGAACGAGCCTTATCTCAACGCCTTTCTTGATGAGCTGCGCCAAGACGGCCAAGAAGGGCTTAGTTTGCGTGCCTACCTTGACATACAGGTCTTTTATGTCGGCAGTGCCAATCCAGAGGCTGCGTTTTACCTTGGGGACAAGGGCAAGGACTTCGGTGTAATGGGCAGAATCGGTGATGAGTTTCAACATGGCTGTTTCTGTTTGTTTAGTAATGCAAAAATAGTATAGTTTCTTGGATGTGGAGGTCGCAATTGCTGTTTTCCGCTGCAAAGAAAAAAAATGACTGTGCCAAATTGTAGCATAGTTTATACAAATCCTATCTTTTTTCCTTCTTTTTGTTCGAGGCGTTCGCTGTCGCAATGCTCCATCAACTTCTCCAAGGAAGAAGCCGCATCGCCGTGCAGGACGGTGTCGATGGCATAGTGGCGGGCGACATTCTCAATCTGGCCGCCGCTGAAGTCATATTTCTCGGCCAAGACACGGATGTCAGATTCCTGCAACTCAGGCAGCATGGAGTGCCATATCTGCATTCTCGCTTCAAGCGTGGGCTTGTTGAACTTGACCTTATAGAGGAAACGGCGTTCGAAGGCATTGTCCATGTTCTGGGCGAGGTTGGTGGTGGCGATGAGGATACCGTTGAGGTTCTCCATCTCCTGAAGGATGATGTTCTGGATGGAGTTTTCCATTTTCTCCACGGCACGCTCTGCGCCTTCCTGGCGTTTGCCGATGACGGCATCGGCCTCGTTGAAGAGTAGGATGGGAGCGAGGTTGGCCCTCTCGACCTTCAAGCGGTACTGGTCAAAGACATTTTTGATGTTCTTCTCGCTTTCGCCCACCCACATGCTCTTGATTTCTGAGATGTTGACCTGCATGATGTCTCGCCCAGTTTGACGCGCCAGCTGCAATGCGGTCTCGGTCTTGCCCGTGCCAGGTGCACCGTAAAACAAGCAAGTGAAGCCACTACGATAGCCCTTGTCTTTTAGACGGCTGCATGTTTCGTTGTAGTGGCTTTTCTCTAAGAGTTGGCCTAAATCGGAGATTTTTGCAGAGACCTCTTTGTCATAAAAGAGTTGTTTCGAGACGATACTCTCATGCTTTATTACATTCTTCCTGTCATTCTCTTGGTTCATCGAGGCAATGTTCAGCTCGGGGAAAAGCTCGTTTTTAGCCTTCCGTGTCATCCGGAACGACTCGCGATCCACAAAGCCGTCATCGTTGTTGAACTCAATCATCTCTACCAACTGTAGAAAATGTGTCTTGCGATTCAGCATGTTTTTGATCATATTCCATTCGGATTTGCGGTCATAGAAAAAATCCAGATCGTGATAACAGATATTGTCGTCATTGTTGTTTACAAACAAATGGCAGAAGATGATTAGAAGAATGGTGACTTCTTCAGTATAGTCGTATTCCTTCAGTTTTTGGACAAATACCAGCTGTTTGTTGCTGTCTAGCAATTCGAAGATCCTGCGTTCAGCCGTCTCAGTGTTTATCTCGTTGTCATCCCTCATTTCCATGATTTCAGCCAGAACACCGAACAGTTCTTCGCAGGTCAGACCTGAATAATCACGGGGCACATATTTCTCGTTGCGCTTGAAGGCTTCTATCACATCCAACGGCACACTATAGGTGATGCCGTTGCGATCCCTGTGACATCGCACTAAACCTCGGTGTCCCAACTCGTCAATTTCCTTCATATAGCGGATTATGCGTGTGGTGCTGCATTCAAGGTGGTTGTTAAAATCACTTATACGGATACTCGTATCGCTGCTGTGGTCTATAAAAAGAGCCATCATCACACTTTGTTCCTTCGTAAGCTCCAGCTTTTCGGAAAGATGTTTTAGCGGTTGGGCGGCTTTTTTGAAAAATTCAGTATCGAGGTGCGAGCCTTTTGCGAGTTCTACCACTTTCTCCACAGCTGTAAGTAAATCCATTGTCTTTCTTTTCTTTGTTTCCATGACAATCCTTTCTTTTTTTATCGAGTTTCACGCTGCGAAGAAAACAAAACACTGTGCCAATTTGTTGCACATGCTGAAAATTTTTGCCTCTAAGAAGTTTTGAAACATCCGTGTCGAAATAAGTTTTACTTTTGCAGGTGATATGACATCTGATTAACAATGAACAAGAAACGTCTTTTCATATTGCTTGGCTTGCTTTTGGTGATGCCTGCATTTGCTGCTATCGACACCGAAAACCTTAACGAAACGCTGAAGAACCTTCTGCGTGGTTTGAAACGTGAATACCAGACCATGTCGAAGACGCAGACCCGCATTGCGGAGAATTACGAGGAACAGCACAACAGGATGGTTAACCTCATGAAGCAGTGCAACCAGCTTTCGCTGCTGCTTTATTCACAGAAACAGGAATACACCTTTGACCTGTGCTACACCCTGGAGAAGGTCACCGACGAGTTCAACGCTTTTGAGAAGGACAGAATGCCATACGAGCGCATTGTCGGCAATCTCGACATCGAGATAGACCGTTATGCGCGCCTCATAGAATCGTTACGACGCATGCCTCCCGAACTCGACAGCATATATGGCCTGGCCGACACGCTGTTGTATCGTAACGACTCGCTCAACGAGCAGCATCAGCTCAGTGCCTCCCAGTTGGAGCTAACTATAGAGGCTGCCACCTTGTCCGACACTGTCACAATGCCTTTCATGCTTGACGAAGAGAGCCAACGCGATCGTGAGATGTGCATCTTCTATGCGAGGGAGCTCCTGAAGATGTATTTCGAGAGCAAGGCCGTCGTCGTCGCTGACAGCATCCACTACAGCGAGACCTATATGCGACTTAAGGAGTCGTACGACTATGCAAGCAATTATTACAGGGTGCTGCAAGACCGCATCTTTGTCGCAGGCCAGGCACCATGGACGACAGTTCTGGCTGATTTCGGCCGCTATTGGAACAGGGCAAAGGAGGACACGCGTGAGAAGTATGCGCCAAAGGAGTTTGCCTCGATGATATCCGAAGCGCAGGAGAATCAGTCTATCGACTCGCTGATGCTGGGCGTGGTGACTGGCGACTCAACCCTTGTGGAACAGACCATCGCTGATAACGACACTTTGTCGGCAGCAACGAGTCAGGTCGCGGAGGCGGAAGTTAAGGAATCGGTGAAGTTTGAGTATTCGTTCCAGATTCTCATATTGGGTTTCATCATTGCCGAGTTCTTTGTCTGTTGGCTTTTGGCCTACCTCTTGCTGTTGCCCGTGTTCAAGCATGTGAAATCCGTAAATAAGATTGTCTCGAAGGAGCAGAGGCGTTATGTGGCCATGCTGCTTGGCATTATTGTGGCGATGCTTATTAACCTTTGCATAGGTGGTGGTAACACGCTGGCCGACAAGGCTTTCTCTCTTTCCAACACCTTCATGTGGCTGCTTGCGGCCATCGTCACGGCTCTCATCATCAGGCTTAAGCCCGAACAGCTCAAGAACGGCATCAAGCTTTATCTGCCTACCATCTTCACCGCTGTTGTCGTCATAGGTTGCCGTATCCTTTTCCTGCCCAACTCGTTGATGAACATTATCTTCCCGCCATTCCTTGTTGTGTTCTTCGTCTGGCAGCTCGTAGTCTGTTTGCGACGGGCCAAGAAAGCCGACAAGAGCGACCGCGTCTTTGGCTGGATTTCGCTTGTTGTGGCGGCTGTAGCAATGATAGTGTCATTGGCGGGATTCATCTTTGCATCATTGCTGATTTTGGTATGGTGGTACTTCCAGATTGCCTCCATACTCACCATCGTCACAGTGACGCATCTCCTTGTCCAGTATAAGGAACGTCGCATGAACAGACGAATTAGCGGCTATCTGGCAAACATAACCCAGGTCACTGGACAAAACAAGAAATCCTATCTTTTCTCGGTGACGTGGTTCTACGACTTGGTCAAGACTGTCGTGTTGCCGCTTTTGACCTTGACTTCCTTCCCGTTCTGCCTCAATCTGGCAATGAACGTGTTCGACTTCAAGGATTTGTATAACAGCATCTACTACAACCCGTTCATACAATTCACAAATGACAGCGATGTCGCCACTTTCAGGGTCTCGTTTCATGCTATTGTCTTGTTGGCAAGTCTGTTCTTCATCTTCCGTTATGCCAATCAAGCCATACATGCCATTTGGCAGCAAAGCAGATATGCCAGTTTCCTGAAAAAGACAAAACGTGAGACCATCCACAAGGATGAGGTGAACCTGTCGCTTGGCAATAGCATCATTAACCTCTTGGTCTGGTTCATCTATATCGTCGTCATAGTCTTGACGCTACATATACCCACTGGCTCGTTGAGTCTTGTGGCTGGCGGTCTCTCCGCTGGTGTCGGTATTGCCTTGAAGGATATCTTGAACAACTTCATCTACGGCTTGCAGCTCATGTCGGGCAGGTTGAAGATTGGCGACTGGATAGAGTGTGACGGCGTAAGGGGCAAGGTCGTCTCCATCAACTATCAGAGTACACAGATTGAAACCGCTACAGGTGCGGAGATGTCCATACTTAACGCTACGCTCTTCAACAAGAACTTCAGCAACCTGACTCATACCCATGCCTACGAGCTTGTCAAGATCAACGTGGATGTGGCCTACGGCACCGATGTGAAGCAGGTCAGGACTTTGTTGGAGAACTCTTTGCAGTCGCTAATGACCAAGGATGCCATAGGTCGTGACGTTGTCGATGCTAAACGCGGCATCACCGTGGCCTTTGGCGAGTTCAACGATAGTGCCGTCAGCATAGCTGTCAAGCAGTGGGTGCTAGTGGCTGAGCGAGCAGGCTACATCGACCGCGCCAAGGAGTTGATTTACGAGACGTTAAACGAGAACAATATCGAGATACCCTTCCCGCAGTGCGATGTGCATGTGGTGCAGGATTAAACGTTTTCCGCCACAATCTCGGCGATGTCTTTCACCTTGATGGGTGCTTTTCTTGCGAAGGTCTTGAGGCAGAGCGGGCAGGCCGTCACAATCTCTTCGGGATTGTTGTGCATGAGGTCGGCGATGGAGGCTGTCGTTATTTCGTCGCGCTCTTCCTGAGAGAGACTCAAACTGCCAAGGCTGCCGCCACAGCAGATGCTCAGTTCCTTTTCCGATTTCGCCTTTGTGAGGTTGCCTATGTTCCTGATGACCTCGCGTGGTTCGTCGTAGATGCCGAAGGCGCGGCCAAGTTCGCATGGGTCGTGATAGACGTAGCTGACTTCGTTTTTGTTGACTTTGAGCCTGCCGTTCTTGACAAGCTCGTCGATGTATTGAGTGTGGTGCAATATCTCAATGCCTTCAAGCCGGTATTCTTCTTTGAAGACCTTGTAGCAGATGGGGCAGGAGAGGACCAGTCTTGTCGCTCCCGAATCTTTTATCAAAGAGGTGTTGCGCTCAATCATGGCTTTTGCCTCGTCTTTCTTGCCGCTGAGCATCATGGGGCGTCCGCAGCAGATGCCACCGTCCTTGTCGAGTATGTCGTAGCTCTCACCGGCGGTCTCCATGATTTTCTTCATGGCGCGCATGATTTTGGGTGTGAGCTGCGTCATGCAGCCCGCGAAATACATCACCTTGGCACCTTCTTTGGTCTCGGGTTTTACTGTTTCAAGGTAGCTGTGCTCGCTCTTGATGGTGTATGGAACGTTTCCCCTTTGGCTCATCTTGATGTCGCATGACTCGATGCTGACGGGGCACACGCTGACGCATTTGCCGCACATTAGACAGGTCTCGGCTATGCGCTGTGCTTCCTCGCTGTCGCCGTTACGCAGTTTTTTCATGAAATATGCCGATGTGTTGCCGCTCTTCTCGTCGTTCACGCTCATGGGGCAGGCGTCGATGCAGAGACCGCAACTTGGACAGGAATATATTTGTGCCAAGGCGTAGCCTTTGCGGGGCTCACGGGGCTTCAGTCCGGCGTGGCGCAGCAAGATGAACAGTGCCTCTGTTGGGATGTGCATGTATCTCGTGAAGGGCAGCATGAACATGAAGATGCATAGGTCAATGGAATAGAGCCACCAAAAAACTTTTATGTTCGTTTTCTCGGCGATGAGTCGCAATGGGAAAATAGTCCACAGTGCGATGCGTATCATGTTGTCGGCAAAGCCGAACTTGGTTGTGCGTTTCACACCTACTATCCTCGAGTGTATTTTCTTCACTACAGCAATTAAGATACCGCTTATTATCATCAACAGGAAGAAATCCATGAGGAATGCGAAAACAGGTGTTTCGGCTGCGAAGAACTTGAAGAAAATTGGGTAATAGAATCCTGCGAAGGTTCTTTCTAAAACAGTGGCTCCTATGTATCTGGCGGGCCTGAGTGTGAAGAGCATGATGTGACCCAACACTATTATCATGAACCATCCGAAAGCGATGGCTGAGTGCATATAGCCTAGTATGGGGTTGCGTTTCCATATCTTGACGTGGAAGAGGCAGTCGCCAAAAAGGTCGCGTATGTTTGCCCATGCCGTCTTGGGCGTCACCAGTGAACGCCAAAACTGCTTTCTGTCTTCTTTCGGCAGCTGGCCGATGACTTTCAAGAGCCCTACGACGCAGTAGGTCAGCACGAAAAACATGCTGATGACAAAGGGTAGTACAAAGGGGTCGAATATAGGTTGTTTCATCTTGTTATGTCTGTCAAAATCTTACGGATATTGATGCCTCGCGGGCAGACGAGAGTGCATTTGCCGCAGAGCATGCATTTCTGGGTCAATTTCTGGGCTTCATCCACCTTGCCGCGTTGTAGCATGAGCAGCAGACGGCGGAAACTCATTTCGGTGAAGTTGCCTGCCGTGCAAGTGGCTGTGCATGAGCCGCAGGCGATGCAGGTGTTGATGTCGGGGTTGCCTTTCTTGAGGCGGTCGAACACGGTCATGTCAACGGTGTCCATCATGACGTGTGAGCTGGGTGAGATGCAGAAACCGAAATCCATGGCTTATCGTTTGTTGATGTAGTTGAATGCTTCCACTGCCACGCCGCGAGCCTCGGCCAGGGTGTCGGGCAGTGTCTTGGGAGCGGTGCAGGCTCCGGCTACGAAGACGCCTTCGTGTTTGGTGGCGTTGAGTCCGAGGTAGTCGTCCTCTTTCATGATGAAGCCGTGTTGGTTGCTCTCGATGCCGAGCATTTGTTGCAGTTTCTCCACGCCACGGGCCTTTTCCATTCCACTCATCAGTACGAGGAGGTCGAGGGTCATCTTCAAGGGTTTGCCAAACAGGGTGTCCTCCACTTTGATGACGAGGTTGCCGTCCATGTTCTCTGCCACTTCGCACACGCGTCCGCGGATGCATTTTATGTCGTAGTCCTTCTGCGAGAGGAGGTAGAGGTCCTCGAAGCCGTGTCCGAACATGCGGAGGTCCATATAGAAGGCATAGACGTCGGCATCGGGGAAGGACTGCCGCATCTCGCAGGCTTGCTTCAGTGCGGTGGCGCAGCACACTTTCGAGCAGTAGGTGTTGCAAACTTTTATGTCGCGTGAACCTACGCAGTGCACAAAGCCTATCTTTTTCGGGTTGTTGATGCGAGGGTCGCTGCCTGTCTTGAAGAAATGTTCCAGCTCGGCGTTGGTGATGACCTTGTCGTAGATGCCGTAGCCGTATTCTTGTTTCTTCTCGGCGGGGAAGAGGTCGAAGCCGGTGGCTAATATCACTGCTTTGGCATCGATGGTGGTGTTGTCCGACAAGGTGGCATGGAATCTGTCAGCATTGCGTTTTATATCAGTTACTTCGCAGTTGGTGTGGGCTTCTATGCCTTGTGTGTTGGCTAGCATCCGGTCCATTACATCTTTGGCGGGATGGAACTCGGGGAAGAGTCTGTCCCATTGGGCCACATGTCCGCCGAGAGCGTCTTTGCGTTCCACGATGACAGGTGTGAGACCGAGTTTTTTCAGTTGTGTGGCGGCTTCCATTCCGGCAGGACCGCCGCCTATGATAAGTACATTTTCGTTCATCTTCATACTGATTTGATGTGTATTGGACATTGCGGTTGGCCGAGGTCTTTGCCGTTCAGTCCTTGGTATTTTTTCGACGGGTCGTAAGGTATGCCCATCTTGTCAAGAAGTGGCTCAATGGCCACTTGGTGCATTTGCAGTCCGAGGTCCCACGGGTCGTATCCCATGACAAGGCCTGCCACCTCTTCGTATGTCAGGGCGGGTATGCCGTAGCCGTTCTTGCCGTAGGTCTTGCCTGTCTGCTCGGCGATGACGTATTGCCAGCGGTCGAGGAAATAGGGGCAGCCAGGGCAGTTTGTTATGATGAGGTCGGGCTCGTAGGGCTCCATCGACTCGAATTTCTTATAGGTGTTCGACATGGAATAGCCTCTGTTGGCCTGCACGAAATACTGACGGAAGCCGAATCCGCAGCATTGGCGGCGTTCTGGGTAGTCGATGACCTCACCTCCCCAAGCCTCCACCATGCCTACAAGGACGTGTGGGTATTCAGCACCGCCGAAGCCTTTCGAGGGGAACATCTTCGAATAGTGGCAGCCTATGTGCTCAACCACCTTCAATGGTTTGCCGGTCTTGGCGTTGACGAGCTTGAACTTGGCTTGCTTGGCTATCTCGAAACGGAACTTGTAGATGATGTCGCTGGCGTGTGCGAGGAACTTGGGCTTGGCGAACTCTTTCTTGCATGAGTCCCATAAATATTGGCGTATCTTGGCTTCCAGCTCGGGAAACTCGTGCCATGTCTCGAGTGTCTCGGTGTAGCAGCCAAACGAGGTGATGCATGAGCACACGTAGTTTTCGTAGCCGCTTTCGTGCATAAGTGCGAACTGACGCGCTATGATGGTCATGGCAGTCTCCTGCGGGATTGCGTCGCTGTGGTAGGCTATGCCGCCGCATGTGGTGTGGTATGGGTTCTCGTAGAAGTCCTTTCCTAGCTTGTTCCTTGTGATGTCGAGGAAAGTAACCTCCGAGGCGGGCCAGAAAGCCTGGCGTATGCAGCTCCTGACGTAGAAATAGTGGTCGTCGGGTATATCCTTCTGGTAGTCAGCCCATATTTTCTGTTTTCCCTCTACTATCATGGTTATCTGTCGTTTATATGTTTTTCTGAATTGTTCGTTGTGTAAACCTCCATGAAATACTCATCGTCCGAATGGTTCTCTTTAACGGCCTCGTTATGTGCGTCGCCAAGCACTTGTTCCATCAGTTCCGTTGCTCCTGTCACGTCGAAGATTTTCTTCAGTTGGTCGAGGCTTTCCTGCGGTATCTTGCGAAGTCCGCCGGGGCCGTCGCCGTCGAGGTTGGAACCTAGGCGGGCGTGTATGTCGTCAAGGTGTTCGTTGATCCATTTGCCTACAAGGCCAAACTCCTTGTGTGTCTCATAGTCGAATGTGCGGGGATAGACGCAGTATCCGTAATTCAACACGTTGGAGCACAGGTCTTTGACAACGATGTATTGCTGCCGTCCCTTCTCTGACTCCATGTAGAGCCCCGACTTCATCGACAACTTGCGCAGCGACATGACGACAAGCCCTGGAGCGTTGGCTCTGGGACAGCGTGTCACGCACGACATACACTCGCCACAGTACCATATAGTGTCGCTCTTCAGTAGTTCCTCAATCTCTCCCTCGTTTTTGCGCGAGACGATGTTTACAATGTTCTTGGGGTTGTATTTGTAGAATTCGGCGGCAGGACATACTGCGGTGCAGACCCCGCAGTTCATGCATGCTTTCATGCCTTCTTTGATGCGGTAGTCCTTGTACAACTCTTCCACCAAATGTCCTTTGTATCTGTATTCTGACATATAAAAAGTCTATATATTTACTATCGAAAAAATGGGTTGCAAATTTACGATAAAATAAATAAATAAACAAATTTTATTTTGATAATGTGGAATAAAAAATTGGCTAAAAGACTTCTTCCAGTGCTTCAATTACGTTTATCCAGTCGCTGTCGCCATCAAAGCCGAATTTGTCGTCTATGCCGACGTTGAAATAGAGTTTGTCGGAGAAGTTTGATATGGAAGTGTCTTCTACTTCGGGGTTTTCGTTAGCGTAGTTGAAGAATATGCCGTCGTTGGCAAAATTTGTCATATAGTTTTCGATTTGCTGCTTGTGGCATGAAGTCCAGAGTATCAGACATATATCCTCTCTTTGTGAGAGTTTTTGCAGCGCTTCCTTGGCATTTGGAAGATAGTCGAAAGTCTCTTCATTCTCATAGCAGGCGTGAAGTATTGTGTCGTGAATGTCCACAATCACATAAATCTTATCCCAGCCTTTTTCTTTTTTGCGGTTGAACGCGTTTCTGAATGCTTTCTTGATGTCCATTTTTTACCTTTTCACCATTTTGTTTATGGTGCATAACTTGTTGTGAATCAATCGTACTTGTTGCTTCAGATATTCATCTTCATCATCATTGTTGTGATGGATGACAAAGTCAGCGAGCATGGCTTTGCATTCGTTGCTCCATTGTGCTTTCATGCGGTTTCTAACGCTTGTCTCATCGCATGAGTCGCGTAGCATGACGCGCCTGAGCCGTGTGTTCTCGTCGGCACTCACCATGATGACGTAGTCGAACTGGCTTTCAAAGTGTTTTTCGAATATGATTGCCGATTCATAAATCACATAATCTGTTTCTTGACAGTTAGCCCATTCGGCAAATGTCTTGTTAAGAACGGGATACAGCAGTCCTTCGATAAACCGAGCCTCCTCTTTGTTGCCGAATATCAGCGATGCAAGGAGGGACTTGTTCAGACTGCCGTCGGCAAGGTATACATTGTCGCCGAAATGTGCGGTGAGGGCTTGTCTTATGCTTTTTTCGTAGTAAAGTTTCTTCGCCTCGGTGTCGGAGTAGAAAACAGGAACACCCAACTCGGCAAAAAGCGAGCTGACATACGATTTCCCGGAGCCGATGTTGCCAGTAAGGGCGACTAATCTTGTCATTTGACTATCAGATATTCAACCTGTTCTGGTTTAATACTTTTTATCTTGACGTTGTTTGGTGTCTTGTTGACGACGACATCGACAATGTGTTCTTTGCCTATTTGTGTCTCGTCGATGTTTATTTCAAACATGTCTGGCTTGATATTGTTGAAGTCGCTTAACGGCACCATGCATTTCACCTTTACCGTTTCGGGCAGCACCCTGACGTTTGTTTTTCGGCTCAGGGAGATAGGAACCTCTATGCTTGTCTCGGTATATTTCTCAATGCGTATGCCCACATTGACAGTTGTGCTGTCTGTTTTTATCATGCCGTTAAGCAAATCCAGCTCGACAGGCTCATTTAGACTTTCCGACACGCTTGATTTTTTCAGCTTTACGGTATAAACCTTTGTCAAAGTATCGATTATCTTTGAAGGGCCATACACGATAATTGTTTTCGGCGTGATGGTCGGGCTCCCATAGACACCGTATTGCCGTTGGGTCTCTATCTCGGAGAGCAGCTCCACTGCCACTTTTTTCGACTTCAGGGGCTCCATGTCGAAGAGTATGTTGGCCTCGTTCATCGAGATGTTGCTCGGACTGATGGAGAGCTGGTGCGCTAATTTCTCGGCAACATATTGGCTGCTGAATGAATAGGTGCTGTTTTTTTCCTTGTGATAGGGGACTTCGGTCAACGAAATGTCAATTACGCGTTCGTCGGGCGGTGTCAGCACATGCGCAAGAGTTACGAATCCGTCGGCGTCGAATGAGAAGTTGACTCGGGTCGTGTCGGATGTGATGCATTGGTTTACCGGAACGTCGGTGTAGTTGATGGTGTAGGAGCCTTGTGTGGAATAGTCTTTCGACAGCTTTGTGAGAAGCCAGAGCAATGCCGAGATGAGCAAAAACACCGTGAAAGTAAGTAGGTGTCGCTGCTTTTCTTTTGAGACGTTCTTGATGATGTCTGGCTTCTTCATTAAAAACTCAGGATTAGTTGCCGCCTACCTGTGACGGGTTCTCCACGATGGCCGATTTCTCTATCTCTATCGTGCTTGAGCCGGTGCTGAGTACGACGGTCGTTTCTTTAATTGAGTGTATCTTGCCGTGGATGCCGCCTATGGTGACAACTTTGTCGCCTTCTTTCAGTGCATCGCGGAACTCTTGCTGTTTCTTGGCTCTTTTGCGTTGTGGAAGGATGAAGAAAAGCCAGAAAATGACGAAGATGAGTAGTAAGGGGAGAAGTTGTATCCACATTGAGCTTCCTCCTGTTGATGGCTCTTGTAATAAGATGAATAATGTTTCCATGTTGTAGTGGTTTATTTTATTATTAGAAATTGTCAGGTTTGACGACTTCGGCCTTTATGCGCAGCATTGTTGCGGCTGGGTTGGTGTTGGTGACGACTGTGATCGACTTGCTTTGGAATCCGCTGTGGCCGTTGCTGTCGTAGGTTATCTTTATCTGTCCGCCGTTGCCGGGCGCGATGGGTTCTTTGGTGTATTCGCTGGCGGTGCAGCCGCAGCTTTTGTTGACGGCACTTATCACCAGCGGGGCGTCGCCTGTGTTTTTGAACTTGAAGGTGTACGACACCATCTCGCCTTGCAGCAGCCGTCCGAAGTCGTGTTCAGTTTTGTCGAAGCTTATCACTGCTTGTGACTTGCTTGAGTGTGATGCTGACTTGGGGTTGTTTACAACGTCGGTCGAGAGATTGCCGCTGTTGTTGTCACATGATGCCATTGCCCATGCGGTGACGAAAATCGTCATCAAATATAATACTGTTCTTTTCATTTTGCTTAATTGGTTAACGTCCGCTTCCTATTATAGTGACAGAGCCTTTGTAGCAGTTTTTGTTGCTTATCCTGTCGTCTTTGTAGCCGTGGCATTTCAGAACATAATAATAGGTGCCGTCAGAGAGTTTGCCACCGTCCCAGTCGTTCTCGTAATCGTCCGATTTATACACTATGCTGCCCCAACGGTTGAATACCGTCAGCTCTGTTTTCTCGTAATACACTCTCAAAGCTTGATAAGCCTCATATTCGTTCTCGTAGTTCGACATGTCACTGCCGCTGCCGTCGCCATCCAGCGAGATGATGAAATAGTCGTTGATGCCGTCGCCGTTGGGGGTGAACACGTTGGGTATCTTCAGCTTCACTGGCATCACGTGAATGGTCTTGGTGTATGTTGTGTCGCAGCCGCAGTCGCTCTCCACCTTGAGTTGCATGTCATAATCGCCGGTGTTGGTGTAGGTGAATGTATACTCCATCTGTTGCGACGACACTTCGTTGATGGGTTTCCATGTGTGGTTGCCACTAAGTTTGCAGTTGACGCTGTCGTTTATCTCTTCCTCGAAGGTGAATTTCACGTGCGGGTTCTGTATGTAGGCTGTGTCGGAGGGCTCGTTGGCTCCGTTGGGTGTGGCTATTATTTTGACGATGGGGTTGGGATAGGCACGGGGCTTGGTCGATGCTGTCTGTGAGCAGCCTGTGTTGAGGTCGGTCACGGTGATGGTGTAGTTCTGGTAGGCAGCCAATCCTATCGCCATTGCCTCGTTGCCGGGCACTATGTGCAGGGGACTGAGGTTCCATTTGTACTCAAAATTGCCTTCCGTGCCGTCGGTATAGTATGCCGAGGCCTCTACAGCGGCTGTCTGTCCGTTGTCGGCGTTCCTGTTGCTGCATGTTAGCTGATGTTGGATGAAATCTATCTCAAATCGCTTTCTGACTTCGATGGGGTAGCTGTTTTCGCAAACCAAGCTGCTGTCGGCATCGAAGATGCGCAGGGTGTAGGTAGTGGTCTCATAAGGAGTCAGGTTGACATAGTATCTGTTGCCGAATTCTATTGTGTCGCCGTTCTGGTCGGTCCAGAGGTAGGTGTAGTTGCTGTTGCTCTCGGCAGTAAGTGTGATGGGCTCCTCGCTGCATATCGGTGCGGTGGGGCCGGTGTAGCTTATGGTGCACTGGGCGTTAAGGTTCAGCTTGAGCGCAACGAGAGCGATTGCCAATAATATGTATGTCTTTATTCTCATTTTCTTTGCATATAACGTGCAAAGGTACGATTTTTCGTTGGAAAACAATCAGAAATAATCCAATTTTTTCATTCCATGACAAATATAGTACCTTTAAATAGGATTTTTCTTGTTGGCAACGTGCTTTGGTTTAGAAGGTTACGAAAGAGAATAAAGTCTATGTATGTCGCTGTGATTGCTACTGTTTGAGCAGTTTGACAAGCTCTTGTCTGCCTTTGGTTGCCGCATGCTGTGAGTATAGGCGGTAACGCAATAAGTAATATCAATTTATTTACGCCTCAATATGTCTATTCTCTTTATTCTTCATCGTCAAGTGTGAACTCCTCTGACCATTGGTCGGTCAATGTGAGGGTGTCGTTGACCCACTTGTAAACGGTGCCTTCCACATACTCGACTCCGTCCATCCATTCGCGGAAGCTGCCCGAGATGCTTTTGTCTTCCTCGTTGATTTCAGGGTCGAAGATGTCGTAGTATTCAGGTATGCAGACAAAAGTGCCTGTTTCGTTGTTCCAAACAAATCCCTCATACACGGTGTTGCCAGCGGCGTTGAAGTTGCCTACTCGTATTTGCAGGTCTTTGGTGCCGTCAAAATTGATGTCGGCTTCTTCAATCATGCCAACACCAAAAAGTTCGCATGTCTCTTTGTCCATCTCATAGAGCAGGTTGATGTTAAGCGTGTCTGTGGTGCCGTTGGTGGTAGTGTAGGGGATTAGCGCTTCTAGGGCACCGCCAAATTCGTTTGTGTCGGCGAGAATGAGCTCTCCAAAAGTGATGCCTTCACGCTGTGGTACAGGGGCCTCTTTTTGTGCTTGTTGGTTTCCGTTCTGGTTGCCGCAGGCTGCAAGAAGCAAGATGGCGGCGGCTGTTGCAATTAAGTTTCTCATTGTATTTGTTTTTAATTATTTATCTGATTTTTCGTCTCTTTCCTTTTGATGATCGACAGGATGATATACCACACTATTGACAGTGATATGGCAAGCCAGGTCAGTTTTGTTCCTTCTGTGCAGTCATATTGCCAGTCGGCAAACAGCATTAGAATCGTAACGATGGCACAGCCTGTCAGAAATATGTATCTTATTTTGTTTGTCCTCCACGACATGTCCTTGAAGTTGAACTTCAGCGAGAACATCGGCAGGTTGCCGACCATCAGGATGTCCAGGACCAACGACAGTATCACTATCACCGGTATCCACCGCATTCTCCATATCTCGCTGAATGCTGCGTCGTGCAGATTGGGCAACGCCAGGGCTATGCCCACCCATATCAAGGCATTGGCTGGTGTAGGCAGCCCTTTGAAGCTGTGATGCTGCTCCTCGTCGAGGTTGAATTTGGCAA
>Ga0247611_10001820_pt1 | contig 36915 bp, 37 predicted proteins | sample 177DNAGHGhighgp2_FD_192422 | JGI IMG/M metagenome (GOLD analysis project Ga0247611, IMG submission 192422) | Sheep rumen microbial communities from Palmerston North, Manawatu-Wanganui, New Zealand - 1770 DNA GHGhigh gp2 | ecosystem: Host-associated > Mammals > Digestive system > Stomach > Rumen... | reverse complement strand
GGACGCGAAGCGGACGGGGTAGTTTTACCCGCCCCCGGCGCGCACTTCGTTATCACTCGCGCTTGCCGGCTCCTCCGCAAGGGCGGGGCTTATGCAACCCAGAGAGTCAAATCCATAATATACAAAAACGGACCCGATTGGATCCGTTTCTGCGTTTGGTTTCGGCCGCTTTAGAACATAAAGTTAAACCGAAAACCACTTTCGACCTTTACATTTGTCGTGTTTGCCGACAAGCGCGCACCGGTATCATACGTGTCTTCGATATACCACGCAAGTTGTGTTCCCGGCGTGAACTGATACGCAATCGTGAAACTAAGCGCATATTCATCGAAACGATCGTTCATGTCCTTAAATTCGCGCACAATTGTATTCGCAATCATTTGTGCCATTGCCGGTGTGTTCGATAAATCGGTATAAACCCCATCTAAACCATTTGTTGCATGGTGTTTATAATTAAACCCGATACCACCCGAAAGTTCATCGGATATTTGATAGAACACATTTGCCCCGGCGTTGATTTCCCATGTGGATTTAAGGTTTACCGACAATTCTTTCGGTAACCCAATAGAAGATAACACAGAAACATCGATTTCATTATTATGGTTACCCCATGTGCGCAAAACCTCTACAAACGCACTTGTGCTAAGGTTCGTCCAACGATAACCAAATTTTGTTCCCAAATGTGCGCCCCAACGACCGTTCGAATAATTGTCATAATTGAAAACGTATTTGTTTGGGTCAACGGCAGATCGGCTAAGTTTCCCTTTCATTCTTTCCATTCCGCCAAGGTGGAAATCGCCATACATATCCCACACGAAATTTGTTTCATTACCAAATATACGATATGTCGTTCCCAATCGCCCAAGGTGGAAACCTTTGCGATTTATATCCGGGTCATATGTATATCCCGCGATTAAATGCGCCGCCCAACGGTCGGTTATACCAACGCCAAATTCCTGCATCGGGCGCCAGATTGGGAATTCCGTACTGCCGCTATGTCCACGCAAAATCTGGTTTTCCGTGGAATCGGTGATTTTATACATCAATCCCAATGTTGTTTTCGAATAAACGTCCAATGCGCCCGGCAAGAACAATGGATTTTCCATATTTGCCGCCATTGCCGATGTGGCCATGGCCGCTGTTGCCGCCGCAATACCAAGTATTTTTTTCATTTTGATTTTCCTTTCGTTAAAAGTTTTTTCACCAACCCCCATTATTGGCAAGATTGGTATCATACCCCCGCACCACCCATTATTGGCAACAGTGCCTTATTCGGAATATGACCCGTATATGATTGCCTAAGTAAAAAATAAAGTCAAAGATTTTGTGATTACCCTTGAAATCCGTGGCAAAAAACACTATCATATTGTAAAGGTGTATGAAAAGATTCAAATGGAAACGAACCTAAAAAAACTTATCGCCATGGCCGCCGGCCAAGATCGTGGTTGCTTTGATGAAAATTCTATTTCACCGGATGTTCGGGCTAGGGTTGACGGTGCGCTGGATTCTATATTCCGTGGCAAAAGCATATTGGTTTGGACGCGTGGCGGAAAACTTAGCGCCGCATGGGACGCGGCGATGAACGAACTGCGTGATGAAATTTTTGCAATAAAAAATACCGCGCCAATTGTTGAATACCTGCGTGTTGCGGTTTTTGCGTTGCGCGGGCGGTGGCAATCAAAAATGTTGCAAAGCAATGAAAGAAATTCAATTGTTGATGGCGCATCTGATACGGAATTGAACGATTTGAAAAGTTATGCAGTGTCACTCATAGAATCGGGAACACGTGTTATAAATGATTTAATATCGGTTGGTGTATCCGGGGGTGCCCAACGCGGAATACAAAACACCATGTCCATGAATATGGAACATGTAAATGTGCGTGAACACGAATATGAACGTGTACGAAAGAGATAATAGCAGGAACACAAAATGAAAAACACTGACGACATTTCAAACGGAACAAAAGATTTGTTGGCGCACGCATATCAAAATGTATATGACGCCTTGGTAACGGCATACCTTGCCAAGGGCCAGACCCGGGGCCAGTCGCAACAAAGCGCAAGTCGCAAAATTTACCAAATCATAAATACACACGAAAATAATAACCCTGTAATAGCATATTTAAGGAAATTTAACGATTCCCATTATTCGTCTGTGGCAAAGAAAAACATGGAAAAACCGGGCATGGACCAAACAGATTCGGAATCTTTGAACATTGATATGACGGATGCGATTATAAATGCTATAAATAATTTTGAAAAAGCTATTGCGGATGCATCGCCAAATGTTTTGTGTGTGTTGAATAGCGCACCGGTACCGTTTGAACGTTCCGATATGTTACACAAACAAGATTTTGTTTCATGGTTTTGCAGTAATCCGCATCAGCAATCAAATTTTGCCGACCTTTATCGTCAATACTTTTTGCGGCAAGCGGGCAAATAGTTTTATTTATGCTTATATGCCAAGACAAGTGGCACCAATTTATCGAAATCATCCGCAACCCAATCGCGCGGAATTTTTATCGCGCCATGCTGGCCCGCGGACATCTTTGGTAAAATGGAATTATCACGCGCATTAATGATTTGTCTAAGTTTGACACGCACACCGCGCACATCATGCGGAATAACAAATGTAATTTCGTCGCCGGCCTTTATTTCATTTCGCAGTTCAAGTGTGATTTCCGAATCGTTTCTTGCAACCACGACGCCCGCTGCATGATATTCAGACACCGACCGCGCGGAATCATAGTTGTGCGCGTCGCTTGGCACCGGGCCATCAAAGAACGCCGTTGTATATCCGCGCGATTCCAATACATTTAGCATTTCCATATAGACGGATGGATTAAAATTTTCCGGGTCGCGCGCCCACGCGTCCATCGCCGCACGATACGCGTGAACAACACTGCCCACATAGTATTCGCTGCGGTTGCGCCCTTCGATTTTAAGTGAATCCGGCGCGGATTCCAACACATCGGCCAACCGTGGCATCAAACACAAATCTTTGCTGTTCATAATATATGCGCCGCGCGCGTCTTCTTCTATCGGCATTTCAATACCACTTTCGCATTCGCGCAAAATCACATCATATTTCCACCGGCACAGTTGCGCGCACGCCCCACGATTCGCCGGCCGCCCCGTGATAAAGTTCGACAGCAAACACCGCCCCGAATACGCCATGCACATTGCGCCATGCACAAAAATTTCCAACTTTATATCCGGGCAGGCTCGCCGAATAGAAACAAATTCCCGGTGTGAAACTTCGCGTGCAAGCACGCACAGCGACGCACCCGCCGCCTGCCAGAACTTTACGGACGCGGCGGAACAAATATTCGCCTGGGTCGAAATATGAATCGGAATATCGGGGTGATTTTTACGCACCCACATCAAAACACCCGGGTCGGACACAATCAGCGCATCCGGCGATAAATATCGAATGATTTCCGACACGCGCGGCATATTTGCATATTCAGAATCGTGCGCAAACAGGTTGAATGCCAAATAAACTTTTTTACCGGCGGCATGCGCAAGTTCGATTCCGGTTTTAACTTCGTCGGTTGAAATTTTCGCCCGTGCCCGCATTGAAAACCCGGGCAGGCCGGCATAAATCGCATCCGCACCATACAGAATTGCGGTTTTGAATGCGTCCAGCGTTCCCGCCGGCGCCAAAAGTTCAGGTAGTTTCATCATAAGTGTAATACTAACCCGCCGCCCGCCATTTGCAAGATTTTTTTGAAATTTGTTAATGCACACTTAAAACAAACCAGGTTGATTATTCCAGAACGCAAAGTTCCCCTCTAGAGAGGGGTCCAGCGGAACCGCCGGGGGGTGTGGTGCGTCGCAGACATCAAATAAATTGTCGCATCTTGAAATTTTTTCTTGCTTTACCTGGTGCGATATGTATAATTACATGCGCATTGCCAGTTTAGCTCAGTTGGTAGAGCATCTGATTTGTAATCAGAGGGTCGTTGGTTCAAGTCCGACAACTGGCACCACGAAATTTTGTTAGCCCGCACAACAAAGTGCGGGCTTAAAAAATTTCAGTGTCGCGCCGTAGCTTGCACGTATATCGAAAATAATTTATCAAAAATAAATAATTTGTTAATCCAAATTTAAGCACAAGCGCAGGCGGACAAGTATTCCAGGCAAAAAACCGCATTCCTGCGGTTTTTTGTTTAAGAAAATTGAATGCCTCGCCGTAGCATTGGTCGTAACAAGAAAAACAAATCTCACACTTATCGGCAAAGGCGGGCCAAAAATCAAACAACAAAAAAACTGAATCAAATGATTCCGTTTTTTAATTTTTTCCCTGGCGTTCTTTCTCGCGCTGTTCGACCGCGTTGGCGACATTTTCAATTTGCAGTAATTGATTTTCTAGTGCGCCCCGTTCGGAATTTTTATAACCCGTTTCTTCCGCGCCTGCATTCGCACCATCTTTATCCGAATCATCAACCACACGCGGGTTTATCAGGTTATCGTAAATCCGCTGTGCTTCACGCGAACCCTCTATATCACGCAGCAACAGTTTACTTGTTTGCCCCGGGATAAACCATTCGTCCAATTTTAACGCCGTCACCTGCATCACCGGGCGCGTGCGCGCATCGGTAATCCACGCCGGCACACGTGGCGTGTCGGAAAAATACCAAAGCGCAACCCAATAGAAAACGCCCATCACAACAATGCCACGAACGATTCCAAAGATTACGCCCAATGTATGGTCGGTGACACTCATCACACTGGCCTGAATTTTATCGCGCAGTTTCTGATTAAAGAACCCAACAATCAACAAAATAACAAAAAACACGATGAAATACGACGCGACCAATGTGCCCACGGTTGATTCGGGCAACCCGAACCAACCCTGAAGCAATTTATCAAGCATCGGCGACACGAACCGCGCGGTTATTGCCGCCACCACCCAAGACAACGTTGCGATGGTTTCATAAATTCCGCCACGTATCGTCGCCCACACGGTTGACGCAAGCAATATCCCAACATATGCATAATCAAGTCCGGTCAAATTAAACATCGTGCTTTCCTGTTATTTATTTCTTTTTACGGCAAAGAACGAAAACCAATCCCACAACAAAAATCCCAAGAATTCCGTAATAGAACCAGTTCGCGTTCCATTTAATTAGTTTTTTTTGCGTCTGCGTTTTCGGTCTTTTCAACAACGCGTTCAACGATTGCCGATGTCCGGTCCGCATGTGCACTGCGAAATGCGGCCGCATCAGATTCCATTGCTTTCTTGTTATCGGCGGCAACCCCCTTGGCGGCATCGTCCATATCAATTTCTATCGCCGCACGGATTGAATCACCCATGGAATCGCCATAGCCCTGGAAACATTTTTCACCAACGACCATCACCGGCACACCACCCGATTCGTATTCGCACTTTTTAAGTGTCGCCATAAATTCATCACGATTTGCGGCATCCATAACATTGACCGCTGTGACGTTCAGATTCGGATATTCGTAAATCAAATTCTGCGAAATAAATTCACGCGCATGGTGACAGTGCGGACACGTCGGCGAATAGTAAATCGTAATATCCGCGGCCATCGCATTACCAATAAACATCGCACCCGCAAGTGCACCAAACAAAGTTGCTTTTTTCATTTTTTCTCCTTTATTACTTTGCATGGTGATTATAGAAACATCCATTATCATAGCGCAAGTGGTTTTTAATAAAAAACAAACATTTTTTCCTATGGTCATGGCCACGTATTTTTGCAAGAATGCCCACAAAGGAGATAGAAAAATGTTTAACCTTGCCGAATATCCATTACCTTTTCGTGAAACAGACCTGGTCCCGTATATGTCCGTTGAAACGGTGCGTACGCATCACGATAAACACATGGGCGCATACATTGCGAACCTAAATAAACTAATCGACGGAACAGAATACGCCGACATGGATTTGCATGAAATTATTTTGGCATCGGCCAAGGATAAAAACGCAACAAAAGTTTTTAATAATGCGGCGCAAATTTTTAATCACGAATTCTTTTTCAATTGCCTTGGGCGCGGGAATACTTTGATTCCAGATTTAATATCGGACGCGTTTGGCGGCGTGTCCGAATTCAAAGAAAAATTCAAATCTGTTGCGAACGATGTCTTTGGTTCGGGTTGGGTATGGGTTGTGCAAAATTCAAATAAAAAATTTGAAATCATGTCGACCGCAAATGCGGATACACCAATTGTGCACGGATTAAAACCTGTGCTGGTTTTGGATTTGTGGGAACACGCATATTATTTGGACTATCAAAATCGGCGCGCGGAATTTATTGATAATTTCCTGGAATTTTTAATCGATTGGAAATTCGTCCTTGATAATTTGAATGTGGAATAATTTTTACGCGGCAAGTTTCATAAGGCGCACATCATCAAATTCCGCATACCGGTTAAAGATTGATTGCGCCCGCGGGCAAAGCGATAAAATCTTTCGATGTTCCCGGCGCGCAGATTCCGCAACACACCGCACCAGGTTTTTGCATACATCACTGTTTTCAAACGCGCCATCGATTTGCGTGGATTCAATGATTAAACGATTTGCGCCGACATAGACAATGTCTATTTCACCGATTATTTTACCGTCACACTTTGCACAGAATCCATTTCCATTTGAAAGTTTTTGGTATTCAATATCTAATGACATATTGCCCCCCTTATACCAAAACTATACCACGCGCGGCGTGCGGTATGAATATGAATGTTTGCCAAAATTCGGGTATGTTTTCCGCGTTTTGATATCTGCACACAGATGTTACGAAATTTTGTGACAAGATTATCGTAATAATGCGATGATTCCCATATCCGCGTCATCCCGGCGAAGGCCGGGATCCAGTGCGAACGAATGTGAGCACTTGCGTCGCAGACATCAAATAAATTGTCATTCTGAACCAATGTCTCGGCGTAGCCACAGGCGAAGACGGATTGTTTCAGAATCCCCGCGGGGCAATCCGTCGGTGCAAAGCACCGCCGAGATGGACACCGCTCTTCAGCGCTGTGACGATTCTCTGGAATGATTTATCAAATCCGTGAAAAATTCTTTTGAATTATCTTTCCGCTTTTCTTTAATGCCGCTGATTCCGCTGGTGACATTTTGGGACTCAGTGTCGCGACAACACCGTTCGCGCCAACAATGCGTGGCAAAGACATTGCAATCACATGCGCGCCTGTGCCCGCGGCAATCGATACGGTTAAAATCCTGTGTTCGTCGTTTATAATGCACTTTAACAAATCTGCAACCGCGGCGCCGATTCCGTCCCACGTTGCGCCACGCCCGCGAATAATTTCATACGCCGCGTTGCGAACGTGTTCTTCGATACTGGTGCGAATTGCGGCGGTCAGTGGAATTTTCAACTGGCGACAAAAATCTTCCAAACCCAATCCGCCAACGCTAATCGACGACCAATCGATAACACTGCTGTCACCATGTTCGCCAAGAACATACGAATGAATCGATTGTGGCGACACGGCAAGTCCCCGCGCCAATATCGTGCGCAAACGCGCACTGTCCAACATTGTACCGGTTCCAATCACGCGCGCCGGCGGCAATTCCGAAAGTTCCTGGGCCAACATAACCATCACATCCAACGGGTTTGTCACGATAATTAAAATTACACGTTTTGAATCAACGTTCGCCATCACGCGCGGCACAATATCGCGAATAACCGCGGCATTGTTTTGCAACAAATCAGTCCGTGTTTCGCCGGGCTTTTGATTTTTACCGGCGGCAATAATAACAATGTCCGAACCACGAATTGCGCGATAATTACCGGCCGCGGAAATGTTCACATCAAAACCAAAACTTGCCGCATGACCTAAATCTTCGGCGGCGGCACGCGCCCGCACAGCATCGCGGTCAAACAAAACAATTTCATGCACAAGTCCGGTATTTTTAACCGCCGTTGCAACGGCCGAACCAACGGTCCCGATACCAATAATCGCCACTTTCATCTCTCTACTCCTTTTGGGCAATTATAACATATTTTGGTGGCCGGTGTAAGTGATTAGTGTGGGTGATGTTATTCCGCGATACTCCACAACCAACAATGTTCGTCGGTATGTGTTTCACTGTCCCAACCGGCACAGGTCATTTTATTTTGTTTTTGGCTAAGGCCGGCCTCTACCGCACCGATGGTTGGGATGGATGCTCTAAGTACGGCGCGGTCAGCGGAATTCGTATAATAATCATCAATATTCCATGCGGCTGAATCCCCGCCGTCGGCACCCCAAAGTGCAACCTGGGTTACATTTCCGGCCGTGGTAGGGGCAAGCAAACTACCTACCTGTCCCGGTATCAAATCGTCATCCTGTTCCGGCAGTTTATTTTGTTTCAGGGTAAGGGAATTTGCCAAAAATTGCCCGTCTATCAAATCTGTGTTGCTTCCCGCCCAATTGTTTGTGCCGTTTCCAAATGTTGAATTATATGCATTGATTGCGACGCTTTGTGTGTTGGACCAAGAAAGCGCGTTCCAGTATGGCATGTTTCCCAAAATCTCCTGTAATGATTCCGCCACGGCACGAACGGTTGGAACATAATTATCCATTTCGGAACCGTAACCACCACCCCCGTAAGAAAAAAGGTTGAGAGGTCCCTCAACATCTTCCGCCGTCTGCCAATCCAAAATACCAATTTTGTTACCGGAAAGTGCATTTGTTTGTGAATCATATGCAACCAAACCTGGGACATATATGTCACCTTCGGTTCCGTCTGGATCATCATGAAACATAACGTTCCCGGTTTCAATAATATCCTGTTTCGTATCAACATACGCCTTAGATGCCACGGTTTTCTTGTCCAATTCTGTTGGCGTTGCAAATGACGGCGTGGCAAGTGTTGTCACAATCAATGATGATAGTATAAATATTTTTTTCATGGTGTTCTCCCTGTTTGTTGTTACAAAAAAACGTCGCCAAATGGGACGTGTCGGGGTGTTGAGAAATCATAGACAACAATGACTCCAAGGCCTTTTGACAATGCATTATAACCGTTGGCACCCCGACGGACGGGGAACTAAGATTCGGCACAAAATATCGGGAATTTTGCGGATAATCACGCGGATTACGACATAATGTGCCGGTTGTCTATGGGCCTCTCACAGCCCCGAACCAGATTCCCATCTGATTCAAACTTATTATATCAAAAATCGCTGAATCGGGTCAAGGGTAAAAAATCGCCATCCGGCGATTTTTTTTATCCGTATCCTCTTTGTCATTCCGCCGAAAGGCGGAATCTGGTGGTTTCATTTGTAACGACGAGACCCCGCGTGAAATCACCCACGAAAAATGCTATGCATTTTTCGTGGGGCCCGATACCGCGGGGTGACGGTTACACTAACCACTATCCACTTACACTAACCACTTGCACCCGTCGCGGCACGCCGCGCCGCGGTCGTGACGGACTAACACCAAGCCAGGGCAAAGCCCTGGCGCAGTCTCGGCATAGTCACGGCACCGCTTCGCGGTGACGGACGAAGACGGATAATCGCTATTTCGAAAACGAATAATCCATTTTCAGGTGATCTGGATTATACGTGCCGTTCATAATGCCGATTGTATCTTCGACAATAACGATTTCTTCATTTGTGGGAATCATGAACACTTTGATTTTGCTGTCGTCCGCGCTAATTACGGATTCGCCCGCGTCCAATCGCGCCAACGCGCGCGCGTTTTTATCCGCATCGATTTTGATGCCTAATTCTTCTAATCCCTCACAGAATTTCCCGCGCAGGTAATCGTCGTTTTCGCCCACGCCCGCGGTAAAGACCAACGCATCCACATGCCCCAATTCCGCCATAAACGCACCGATATACTTTTTGACACTGTGCACTTCCATTTCCAATGACAATTTGCAATCAGGATTCGTTTCGCGGTTGCTTTCGACATCGCGGCGGTCGGCAAAGCACTTTGTAATACCGACATGTCCGGAATCTTTATTCATATGCTTTGTCATCTGTTCCGGCGACAGTTTTAACTTTTCCATGACATAGAGCAACGCACCCGCATCCACATCGCCCGGCCGCGTTCCCATCATCAATCCCGCCGTCGGCGTCATCCCCAATGTCGTATCAACCGCGCGCCCGTTCTGTATCGCAACACCCGACGCGCCCGAACCGATATGCATAGTAATCAAATTGCAATCCGCCGCGGGACGGCCCAACATAACGGCCGCGCGCTTTGACACGTACAGGTGACTTGTCCCATGAAAACCATAGCGCCGCACGCCCAGTTCGCGATACCACGCGTCCGGCACCGCATAGCGATACGCGTATTCCGGCATAGTTTGCAAAAACGCGGTATCAAAGACCGCAACCTGGGTCGCGTTAGGCAACATTTGGCGCGCGCTTTCAATACCCATCAGTGACGCCGGAATATGCAACGGCATCAAATCGCGCCAGTTTTGAATTTCGCGCATAACTTCATCAGTAATTTCAACGGACGAAGCATATTTCGAACCGCCCATAACCACGCGATGACCAACACCACGAATTTCGTTCATATCGACCGACGCCGCACGCAACATGCCCATAACGACATTTAACGCATCGTTATGATTTTGCATTGGGGTTTCTTTCTTTTCTTTTTTTCCATCGGGATATTTTTGCGTGATAAAAGAATCCGGTGACCCGATTTTTTCAACATTACCACCAACAATTTGCTTTTTTGAATCGGCATCAAAGATTTGATATTTCAAACTGGATGACCCACAGTTCAGCGCCATAATATACATATTCGTTCCTTTTGGTTAAAATTATTCCGTCGCAAACAATAGCAAACAAATTTGATTGTTTCAATAATAATGTACGGAAAAATTCCGAAACGCCACAACCGTGGGCGGGGATTTATGCGGCACGATATGCACCACGAAAAGAGGCGAATTGTGTCAAAGCATCTTTACGCATCGGTTTTTGTTTGTTTTCGGCACTGCCAAAACGCCAACTATAAAGTGGCCCAGTGTGTGAATCACGCCCGGTTTCTAAGAAATCCCAATAAGCCATAAGTTCGTTATACACATCGACGTGTTTTTTGTCCCATTCCCTTAGTTCTTTATCGCGACGATCGATACTTGCTTGTGAATTTTTGATTTCCTCTGTGGCCTTGCGAAAATCATTGATGTGTTGTTGCTTTTCAGCATTTTCCTGACTGATCAGTTCATAATCTAAAACAGCGTTCTGATATCCAGGATCGACATTTTGAATGTGATCGATAATTGCTTCTATATCAGCCACAGCAACCGTATCAATATCTACAACGCCCCCACCAATGAGTCCCAAATCGATAACATCTCTAAAATTTTCCAACTGCTCTATAAGACTCTTTTTGGAATTTAACAAAGCGGTTAATTCTGCAACCTTTACGTCTTTATCTGGTCCAGCAGCCATGATAGCTGCCCGCAAAACGGGTTCCTGTGCCTCAATAGGTTCTAATTTTTTCTTGATATCATGAACTTGTTGCAATTGATTCAAAATTTGTTCATACGGTTCAAGTGCATACTGGGCTTTTAATTCATCTTGGCGCCCTTTGGTATCCAACTCTTTTTGTTTCAAATCCACATCAGCAGCCCCACCACCACGAATACCCAAACCAACAAGTGCAGTGTCTTGCTTCCTAATATTCGCACTGCGGTTTAATGCGTCTGCAGACCTACCGGCTCTATCATCTGCAACCTTTGTCTCTAATGCACTCTTATCGGTAGTGTTTTTTGCGTTCCACGCAGCATAAGAACCTCTCATACCATTGTTGCTAAAATTCTGGTTAAATTTACTGCCCGATTTACGTATGCCGTTAGTCAGGAAAGTTGCACCGTATCCTATACCAATAAATGCGGCACGAACACTTTTGTCCAATGCATTGGTAACAAATTGAACCCCGGCATTTTTATTCCAAGATAATTTGTCGTTGGAAAATATACTAAACAAATCTTTATCACTGCGCACAGCATCCATAATCTTACTGGTGGTATTGCCATACTTTATGATAGAAAGAACCTCCATCGCTATTTTTACTTGTTTAATGACATCTTCTTTTGTTTTTCCATTTTTTGGATCTTGCGCTTCTTTTGCGGCCTTCATGATAAGTTCAGAAATAAGATATTTCATTTGCCGTCCGTTTTTCAGTGCACCAGCAAAAGTTTTTGACATGTTTGGATCAGATTGAAATTCTTTCAGTGTCGATTCAAGCCAATTGAACGCCGCCGTTGCATCATTTTTACCCTTAAGATTCCCCTTGATAGCGGACGCAGATTCAACAATTTTTCCAAGTCCATCAGACGGTTTTATATTCGATTTGTCAAGAGCCTTACAGATATCTTTGGTAGCTGGGTTAAGATATATTCTGTCGCCACGAAATTTCGTATATTTTTTGAACAGGTCTTCATATCCATCGCCGACATACTTTTTTATTTGTTGCAATAATGTCAGCTGGTCGGTACGTTTCGGGGTTATGTAATCTTTGGATTCGGGGTTGGCATAATCGACTTTTTCTTTGGCAACTGCGATTGCTGAGGATATCTGGTTGTTTTGTCCTTCGTGCTGCTTGAATGCATCTAAAACCTTTTGATTTCTATATAACAGCAACATAAAATCTGGATAATGAACCTTAAAATCTGCCAATTTAGCAGGGTCAACTTCCGGGGTAATCCAACCAGCGTAATCGTTACTGATAAAACCAACATTGTTAAGACGAAACTCGTCTGCAAGGTTTTCTGCGTCCTTATCTATACCAGGGATATTTTTGCTATCATCATAAACGAATTCTGTATATTTCTGAGCAATGTTTCGAATTTCTTTTTGAAATTCTGCTTTATTATATTCTTTTCTTGCAACCTTGGTTCTTAGTTCGTGTATGTTTACATAAGGCAATCCAAGGTAACGGAACAAATCAGGATTTTTTCTTAATAAATCTTCCAACTTTGCAACCAAATAACCAATAGCTGCCTCTGTTTCTGGTGTTGCTTCCTTTGTTTCACCCCAAGACTTATCAAATTTATCTTTGTTGTCATCTATAAAATTAACTACATCATCTTCGCCAAGATCGGCATAAGATTTACGCTGCGCAACCAACCCAGACATAGCGTTTTGCGTATTAAGAAACAATTTTTCCCAATCTTCATCGCTTAATTCGGTAGGATTCAACGTTATAAGTTCAAAAAAACCGTCCCTGTCTAACGTGAGCTCACCGGTGATAGGATCGCGTTTTAACAATTTTGCCCAATCAGCCATATTTTTGGTGAGATCTTCTTTTTTTACCAAAGATTCAAATTGAACCCAGCGCTCAATATCGTCAGACTTCATCTCGTTCAAACGAACAAGTTTAAAATAAGTTTCTAAAAACTTTTTCATACTCATTGCCATCGCCGACTCCTTTGGTTCTGTCTTGCCCCACATCTATATTATTATAGTGCAAAATTGACCAATTTTCAAGTGTGTAAAGGTTGACAAACGACTATGGCACAGATTGATATCGAAATCACGGGTTGTCGTCTTGTGAACGCAAACCCAAAACAAAAACCGACCCAAGGCCGGTTTGAATTTTGGTGGGGCCACAGGGACTCGAACCCTGGACCCAATGATTAAAAGTCATTTGCTCTACCAACTGAGCTATAGCCCCCAAACTCTGTTATCCCAACAGTTCGGGCGAAATTATGACACAGTTTTCAAAAAAATCAAGCAAAATGTTGTTAAATTTTCCACCAACACTTATCACTTCTTACTTTTGACCTGAATATCGCGCAGTTTTTTATATTCGCCGCCAAGTTTAACCAGTTCTTCATCGGTTCCTTGTTCGACGATTTCGCCGTCTTTGATAACGCAAATTATATCGGCATCAAAAATCGTCGACAGTCGGTGCGCAATAACAAACGTCGTCCGCCCGCGCATCAAATCGCGTAATGCCTCTTGAATTAGTTTCTCACTCTTTGTGTCCAGTGCGGATGTTGCCTCGTCCAACAACAGTATCGGCGCATCTTTAAGAATCGCGCGCGCAATCGCGATGCGTTGCTTTTGCCCGCCCGACAGCAACGCGCCACCTTCGCCAACGCATGTTTCATACCCGTGCGGAAATGCCGTGATAAAATCGTGGGCGTTCGCCGCGCGCGCCGCCGCAACAACCGCATCATGCGACGCATTTGGCGCACCATATTTAATGTTTGCCTCCACCGTATCATTAAACAGGAATACGTCTTGCGACACCTCTGATATATTTTTGCGCAACGAATTCAGCGTGTATTTCTTTATGTCCGTTCCGTTTATTGCAATAAATCCATCGTCCGGGTCATAGAAACGTTCAATCAAATTAAACATTGTCGTTTTGCCACCACCACTGGGGCCAACCAGGGCGCAAACCTTGCCCGCCGGCACATGCAGGTTGATATTGCGCAACACCGGTTCATCCGGCACATAGGAAAATTTCACATTTTTAAATTCAACCGATGGCCGCACCGCATGCAAGACATTTGCACCGCGCGCATCGCGAATCGTTGGTTTCGTATCCAAGAAATCGAACAAAATTTCCGCGGCAAGTAAACCATGCTGCACCGTGTCACCAGTATTCGTGATGGACTTTGCCGGTTTATACGCGGCGGTAAGTGCCAACAAGAACGCCGTGAAATCACCAGTTGTAATCGCACCACTTACAATAAAATGCCCGCCCAAAATCATTGCCAAACACAGGCCGATTGAAATCATAACCTCTAACAATGGCGATTGCAGTCCGTTCGCCTGTGCGCTTTTATACGAATTTATCATTGAATTATTTAGCACATTTGCAAAACGTTTTGATTCCGCATCTTCGGTGGCGAACGATTGAATAGTTTTAATTCCGCGCAGGGTTTGATTTAAATGCTGGGACACATCGTTCGCAATGCCAAACGATTGCCGCGACAGTTTCCGCCGCCGCCGCATAATTGCAACCATCGGCAATATAATCGCCGGCACCAAGAACAACAACACCACGCACATTTGTGGCGCATAGTAAATCATAAGTCCAACCGTGATAACCAGGGTTGCAACCTCTTGCACAACTTTGACCACGGTGCCGGTCACCAGGTTCAACACTGCGCCCGCCTGGACCCAGAAATAGTTAAGGTGTTTGCCAATCCCTTCACCAAAAAATCCGGAAATGTCCATGCGAACCATATGATTATAAATGCGCTTTTGCAACATCGCACTGGCGTTCAATCCCGCCTTGGACATAAGCAGCGTCTGCGCATACCGAAACGCGCCCTTGGCGGCGAACGCGGCGATAATAAGCAACCCGACGATATATGTTGAATCCATATTTTTTTCGATAAACGCCTGATCCACGACGCGTTGAACAAGCGTAATCGTGTACCCTTCGGCCGCCGCGGCGCAAATCGTCGCAATAACACCGGCGATAATCCACTTTAATTGCGGCATACCGATTTCGCGCCAAATGCGCACATACAGTGACCATTTAATGCGCCCGTTCTTTGGGTCGCCGTGAATAAACTTTTTAATAGAATTTATAATCTTTCTCATAGCGGTTTGATTATAGATAGTTATTCGGGTGGTGTAAAGACATTTATTTCCTATGGATTTTTACGAAAAAAACTTATTTATTTGCGTTTTTGAAAAAAATACTATAACATACTACCGTAAACAACAGTTCCGGATGGTTGGCAGAGCGGTTGAATGCATCCGACTTGAAATCGGACAAGGTATGAAATAAGACCTTCGGGGGTTCAAATCCCTCACCATCCGCCACAAAAATCAAACGCCCGAATGGGCGTTTTATTTTTGTCGTGTATGGCATCGGGTTGGGCACTGGCAACATTTGTTGCCTGGGTTCACACGATAGTTGGCAAGAACAAGCGCAAAAGCGCGCGGTTCGCGCCTTACGTGTGGTGAGCGCACGCAAAAAATCCCTCACCATCCGCCAGTATTCTGGGATATACGGTATCCCTAGCAAGAAGCCCGCGGTTCCGCGGGATTTTTCATGCGTTGACTTTGGTATGGGCGAAAAATGCCCTTTTTTACGCCATAATATCCTGCTTTCTATACAACCCCCGTTTTCCGATAGTCAATGGTATTATAAAACAACAACATAAAAAAACTCATGCAACCTAAATTATTGTCTTGTTTTTTATAAAGACTGCTCTATTATTTTTGCGTAGCTAAAAGGATATAAAAATGTCAGACTATATATTTGAAACCGAAGATGAAAATATCGTATACATACCAGGAGTTCCTAGACGTCTTGATGAAGTTAATGTAAAAATTAACGGTAACCAATGGGCTTTTCACAAAAGTGATCCAGATAAAAAATGGCCTTCAAATCCTCACGGCGATTCTAAATATACAAAATTAAACCCTTATGATGGTTCAATTTGGGATAAAACAACTAAAAAACAAATAGCGACGCTTTCTAAAAAACAATTAGCCAGATTGCAAGCTGAATTGAAAGCACATAAAGATTTTTCATATTTAGTTTTTTAACATCCATAAAATGCGGATTCTTGTTTATCAAAGTCCGCATATTTTTCTGCGATGCCGAACAGGGTTTGCAGGTTCACATGTGATGGCACTTCGCCTTCCAATATGTCGCCGATTATTTTCGGTGACAGGTATGCCAGGTTCATGTATTTATATACCGTTCTATCGGCACGATGTTCTGTGCGTTTAATCTGGTCAACCGGAATACCGGCTGTTATCGTGCTAGAACATTTATAATCCATACATTACTATCTGGTACTAGTTTTTGGATAAAACGGTCTCTTTTGCAAGTTATTTTTATCTTTTCAGGTATGTGTTCTGGGATATCTATAAAAAAACCAACTTGATATTCATATTCACCACCGATTTTAGTGAACAAAGCTAGTTTAATCAAATCAAACAGTCTAGCTTTCGGGTCTATATTACCTGTTTTTTTGCTTCAATTACAATTTTATTCTCCATGGTTCCATGCATATGTGCAATAATATCGGGAAAAACTTTTTTAATATATGACCCATTTTTTGAATTTAAAGAAAATAATAAAGCACCGTAATTCTCTATATCATCTTCTGTTGCTATAGCAATATTATCAGCATTGAGTTGTTGATATAGAGCTTTAACATCTTCTCTTTCTATATTTGGATGTTCAATAATGTCTTTAATTCCATTAACAATGCTAGAAAAATCCAAAGTTTTTGTTAATTTCAATTTTCTATTATATTCACAATCAACGTTCCATTGTGGCAGTAGCAATTGAAGATATTCTGCCAACTTATGTGTCTGACTTCTTTCAGATATTTTATTTTCCAGTAAGTACGCATCATTTTTCATAAGCTGTAATAAAGCCTGCTCTACCACATCACAAAAATAACAATTCTTACAAAAATTGCACAAGTTATATAATTTGTAACAAGGTATATCGTACATAGTATGCCTATTTATATAAATCAATAGATTATGATAAAATTATAGCAATAATTTTAATTTTTTTCAACCGTGCTGTATTTTCTTGCTAATTCGGTATTTATTTTATATAATATTACCGAATAAAAAGGGGATGATATGACAGCGAATGCACCAAAATTTACAATTACAACTGAAATCACCAATCTGGTTGCGGAAATATCTGAAAAAATCGGGCAAATTCAGGGTAAAAAAGAATATGAACGCAATCTGCATTTACGCAAAGTAAATCGCCTGCGTTCCATTCAATCGTCCACCGCTATTGAAGGAAATTCGTTATCGTTAGAGCAAATTACCGATGTTATCAATGGTCGCCGGGTTGTTGGTAATCCGCGCGAAATCCGCGAGGTTCGTAATGCATACGATGCATATGAACACGCGTTGACATTAAATCCATATAAGATTGCCGATTTTCTGTACGCGCATAAAATGATGACCGCTGAATTAGTGAATGAGGCCGGCAAATTTCGCAGTGGTAATGTCGGGGTGTTTTCTGGTAAAAAAGTTGTGCATATTGGTGCGAAACCCGAATATTTACTATCGCTGATGACTGATTTATTCAAATGGGCCAAAAACACAAAAGAGCATCCGTTGATAAAGTCCGCGGTTATGCATTTTGAAATTGAATTTATTCATCCTTTTTCAGACGGTAATGGTCGTATGGGGCGACTTTGGCAAACATTGGTGTTATCAACATGGCAACCGGTGTTTGCGTGGATTCCAGTTGAAACCATAGTATATGAAAATCAAGCGGAATATTATGCTGTTTTGGGGCGCGCCGAAAAGACCGCAGATTCCACAGAATTCATAGAATTTATATTATCCGCTATATTACGTGCTATAAACGAATTGTCAAATATTACCGAAATAATTCCCGAAAAAATTACCGAATTATTAACCAAGACACAGCGGGATTTTTTAACAAACATTATCGGGTTTATACAAACTAATGGTGAAATAGATAACTATCGTGCTCAGTTATTGACTGGAAAATCGCCAGAAATGACCAAGAAATTATTGGAGGCATTGGTGGCAAATAAAGTACTGATTGCAACCGGTCGGACCAAGGGGCGCAAATATAAATTAAATCCAAATTTGTAATATAATTCCCTGTTATGGCGAAAAAATTCCCTGTTATGTTTTCAAGGCATTTTGTGGGGTTTGGCGCATATATCCGCAGAATGTTATATGGTTGGGCACTGGCAACATTTGTTGCCTGGGTTCACACGATAGTTGGCAAGAACAAGCGCAAAAGCGCGCGGTTCGCGCCTTACGTGTGGTGAGCACACGCGAACAAATCCCTCACTTTTTCGCAAAAAAATCATAGAAATTAAACCACTGGGTTGGGGCGGCGATAGTGATAGTTTCCAAGAATTCGGCAAAACCGTTTGCCATATTGTTGATATTTTTATCGTCCAATTTTTTGATGACTATTTTATATTTTTCGGGTGCAATGTTGATTACCGCAATCGCAAATACGGGGTGCGACATGGCGCGCGCAAATCTGAACACACCCATCGGCAATTCGCAATCGCGCCCCAGTATTCGTGCACTTATTGTCTTGCCCGGCGTTGCCGCGGATACCCGATCGCCCGCCATCATAACCAATTCGCCGTTAGCCAGGGAATCAAACATTTCGCCGGCCGTTCCAACATTCATATCTTCCACCGCATGAATAATCGTGTTCGGTCGCACGGAATGCGCGGATATAAACCGATAAAAAACGCCTGATTGCCCAATTTGTTGAAATGCGTGAATTTTTATATCTTGGCCACCAGGGAACGCGGACAATGCACCGATATTACCGACATGACCGCAAATTAAAAACGCGCCCATTTTTTGTTTAATCAGATTTTGAAATTCGCGCCAATCGGCATCTTCTTGGACAACAAATTTTATGCGATTCTTTTTGTCGCACATCGCCACCATTTTATCGACCAAGGAATCCGCAAAACACCGAATATGCCGCACGGGGGAAAACTTGGTCGGCGTGATGTTATGTGCAATTTGATATTCATTCAAAATTCGCCGATATTCGCGCGAAAACCGCCTGGCGGATTTTGTACCCATACCGATTAAGGTTGCAATAATGCGGACCCAAAATTTCATAAACCGGATGCCAAAAATTCGGTACACCCATAACAACAGTCCCAATCGCCATATGCCCGCACCGCGTTCCTGTTGCTGATACCATTTCCCTGTGTTCAAAGTGACTTGCCTTTGGTTGTTTTTATTTTATAATGCGCTTTATGCAGGTATTTATAGCAAACATTGATTCAATAAGCAAGAACACCGATGATTTTATGGCACTGTTGTCGGCCGATGACCGTGCGCGCGCGAAAAAATTCCAAAAACAAACGCGCAAATTGCAATTTGTATTGGGACATTTAATGGTGGCAAACATCGGCAAAAAATATACATCTATTGCCCATAGGGATAAATTGGTCGTCGTCGCAACCGCTTCAAATGCGCGCCTTGGTGTTGATATAGAAAATGCATCTGTTAAACGTGACTTTGTTGCGGCGGCCGAACTTATGGGTGAAAATCCACCAAAAACATTATTTGATTTTTATAAAATGTTCACGAAATCCGAGGCGATATATAAACTGGGGACTGCGCCGGCGTGCACCCATTTTATAACATATGGCGATTATTTAATCTGTGTTGTGGCAAATAAAAAATTTGCAATGCCACGCGTGCATAATTTTGATGCGCTATCAATTTTGGCGGCGAAAAAGGAATAAAGATATCAAATATCCAAATGTCAATCCCAATCCCAGTGTAATGCCCATTGATTGAATTAAAAAGAAACTTGCAAACGCCAATATCCCAAACCCAACCAAACTGGTCAGGAAAGAAAACAAAACTGGTTTTATTTCATGGTTGTCCATCGCGTTAATATGAAAAATTGAATAATCCAAGGTTAGACCAATAACTATGAATAAACTTAATAAATGAAAGAATGTTATCGGTTGTCCAAACCATGTTAATACTGCGGCGGTTAGTCCAATGGCCAATACGGATGGCGCCAAATAAATCAAAGCTTTTTTCCTGTATAAAAATAGTAATAATAGCAACAATGCAACACCGCACACGGCCAATAATTGATACGATTCATGCGAATATCGTTCCATTAAATTGGTCATTTGCTGCGCTGGCGAAATGGTTACGGCGTTTGGAGATGTCGTTGCAAAATCGGTATCAACATGCGCAACAAGATACATATATTTTCCATCATCAAACATAAATTTTCCCAGTAGATTTTCCAATGTTTTATTATCACGAATATCCGAAATTTGAATGGCCGGCGTTTCAACAAATTTTGGTGTCGTCCGAAGTCCAAGTTCTTTTTGAATTTTTCGTGATTCCGATTTATATAACGCACGAATTAAGTTTTGATTTTCAATTTGCCTTTCGATTGATGGAATAATGGTCGCGGTATCAAAAAAATTCCCCGATTCATCTTTGATTTTTTCAGAAGTGCGTAAAGCATCATTTAGTGTTTCACCACGAATAAGCAAAAATTTAGACGTGTTTACCCCGTTCAGGTCTTGCATTAGCGATTCTGCGGCCAATAGTTCCGAATTTGGTCGATATAATTGCGACATATTGTTTTGCGTTTTCATAAAAGGTATTGTCGCGACTATCGCCAAAATTATTGCACCGATTACAAACGGACGATATTTTTTAGAAACGGCATGTGGCATTTTTACGGATGTTTTTTTTGCATCTATTTTTGTCGGCATAAATATCCGCCAACCTAAATAAATCATGGCAAGCCCGGTAATGGTAAACACGGAAATTTGTTGCAACAAAGATACCCCGGAAAAAGCCAGCGGCAAAAAGCACACAACCGTCGTTAAAAAAGAATGCAAAATGTTTTTATGGATATTGTTGGCGTCTTTGTGAATCATCGCACTGATGAAATGGAACGAATAATCTATGCCCAATCCAATCAATGTCACACCAAACACAAATGTTAAAATATGCGGTTCGGCAAAACATAAAAATAAAGCCAACGCCCCGGATACAAACCCCAATCCCAAACTTAATACAACGGGCAACAGTGTCGCGGTTCTGCGAAATAATAACCAATTTAGCAATATGGCCATGGCCAACGCCAGAAATGAAAAAACACTTAATTGCAATTTGCTTGTTTGTGTCATATTCGCGGTATGCATCGGAATCCCAGACAAGAAAACCTGCGCATCATCACCATTGTATTCCCTTACAACATTCGTCAAAGAATTAACGGTTTTTACCATGTCGTTCGTGTCGCGTGCACCAACATCCACGGAAATCAAAATATAATGATAGGGTGCAACATATTGCCATAAAAAACCATCGCGCGCGGTCCATTTGCCGTTCGCCAATTTCAATTCGTTTACATAATTTGTGGCCAAAAGAAATGGGTCATCGGTCAAACTTAAAACACTCGGCGCCATTGAACCCGAAACAGTTGCAACCGCATTATCCGTAATTTTGCCAAATTCACCATTTTGAAGTATTTCGCGATAATTCGAACTTAAAAAAGAATTCTTGTGAATACGTAATTGGTTGATTGTATCAGATACGGAAAAATCGGTGGTTATAACCGATAAATTATCAAATTCATCCGCACCCAAAATACGCGTTATTTCATTTGCGGTCTGTTTTGCGGTATTTAGATTTTCAGATTTAATAACAATGTTAATAACATCGGAAAATTTGTTTGTTAAATTCCCGATGGGCCAATCCGTGTGATTTATTTCAATCAAAGAATTAAGGTTGGTTTGAACTGACAACGGCGTGCGCCAAAGGCAAGTCGCCAAGAAAGCCCCAAAACACACGATTCCAAAGATAATTTTTTTAACATTTAATTTCATCGGGCGAATCCGTTTTTATGCGTTTGAAATCAATCGTAATAGCCATGCCATTTTTATATGCGATAACAATTTGTTTCAAATCTTTCGTGTTCCCGGTCAGTGTCAAAGATTCCAAAAATTCGGCCACGGCGGAAATTTTTGGGGTCGCAACCAACACCCAATTCTTTTTAATTTCCGTATAATCCGCGTTAAAAGCGGTCAAAAACATACCCATATCGCCGTCCATCATATCTTTTATCATGGATTGAACCTGGGAAAAATGGGGCAGGGCAGATAGAGCATTCGTATCACCATTTATACAATACGAATCCAGTGTGGACGTGAAGTCAAAGGCATTTGGTTTTTGCTGTTTCCATTTGAAGCCCGCGCCCTTTACAAATTTTACTGTGCCGGTTGCACGAAAAGTTTTGGTCGATTCCGGCAAAGTTTTTGTTTGCGTGTATGATGCATGCACAGTTTCCAAATTGTCGGTAAAGGTTTTTAATGTAGCCGGCATTTCGGTGATGTTTTGTGCATTGGCCGCGCCACAGATTATCATTGACACCAAAAATAAATTTTTAACCTTTTTGAACACTTTTTTAATTAACCACCACGGCAATCCACAACATAAATATATATGCAATAAACTTATGTAAAAATTATCCCGCCAAACATGAAAATGCGATATTCCAGTTTTGGGGTATATAACACGCGTTTTCGTGGTGACAATCCGAACACCCGCGCGGTACAGTTTTACAAAAATTTCAATATCAATACCCATACGCAAAAAAAGCAAAGATGATAATACGCGTTCAGTTTCGACCAATGGATACACACGAAATCCGCACATCGCATCGGGCATATGCCGGTTCATTGTTTCAACCGCCACCCAAAAATTTGTAATTTTGCGCCCAATCAACCGGGCCCGCGGTGCCGATGAATCATACACCGGTTGCCCCATAACAAGTGCATTTGGATTTTTTCGTGCAATTTCTATGAATCTTGTAATATCATTTATATCATGTTGTCCATCCGCATCAATTTGCAATGCATTCGAAAACCCAAGTTGTAATGCCTTTCTAAACCCGGTTATCATGGCGGCACCCTTGCCGGCATTCTTTTCGTGTTTTATATATGTATAACCATATTTTGTACATGTGTGTTGTAATTTTTCAGATTGTTTTTTCGCACTGCCGTCATCGACAACAATAACCGGAATTTTATATTCGGAAATTTGTTCGGCAACCCCAACAAAGGCATCCGCATGATTAAAACAAGGTATTATTATGACGGGCTTAAACATCTTTATTCCTTTATAACAATTTTACCGGCCGAATATTTTACATCGCCATTTTCATAACAGAAACTAAATTCATCTTCATTTAATTTATTTAGTTCAAAATGCACCATTGTATCCGGCAGAATTAAATTGGTAAATTTTAGTTTTATAATATCATAAGTTTTTACATTTTTATGAAAAAACATTTGAATGAATTTAATAACGAAATGCAGTTGCATCACACCCGGTAAAATAGGGCAATTTTCAAAATGTCCCTTGAAATATGCGGAATCCCCTAAAAAGATAAAATCCGCGGATAAAAAATTGTCATTTTTTACCAAGTTTTTTGCAATTGGTTCTGCCACCGCGGAACGCAAAATTTCGGCAATTTCGGACTTTAATATCTTGCCTTGGGTATTCATCGGTATTTTATTAACGATTCTAATTTTTCGTGGCAACGCAACATTTGGAAAATACGCCGATAGCCAATTTTTTATATCAGATACAAATTCATGCCGTCCATGCGCGGTTATAAAATCTTTGCCCGCATCGGTTAGGGTTAAAACGCACCCAATAACGATTCGTCCATTTTGATTCATGGTTGTCACATAACAACCATCAACGAATTTATGCGACCCCAATTTTTCTTCATATTCAGGCAATGATATTCGTTCTTCGGCAATTTTAACAATTCTATCTGCACGCCCCTTTAACAAGAATTGTCTTTCATTTTGCACCTCTATCACATCCGACATTTGAAAAGGACGCGCACAGCAAAATTCCGAATCCGCAATTATACAATTATTTTCATCTAAACCGATTTTAACATCATCAAAAACCGTCCAAGACGGCCCGGCTTTCTGTTGCCGAAATGCAACGCCACCGGTTTCGGTACTGCCAAAAACCTCAAAAGGTGATACGCCAAAGATTTCAAATGTCTTTTGCGATGTTTCGGGGCTTAGCAAACTGCCCGAAGAAAAGATGCCAATGCAATTATTTGGAAAATCGTATTGGTTTTGATATTTTGTTATACCATCCAAGAACGAGGGTGTGGTCGCAAATAATACATTGGCAAATTTATGTTGCGATGCCTGTAATTCTTCGGGTGTAAAAATCATATTTGTGTCAACCGCGATGCCGGCGGAAAGTGGGATTAAAAACCGCCACAACAAACCGTACATATGATACGGCGCGATTGATGCAATCATCACGGGATTTTTGGCAAAATTATCGTGTTGCATTTTATTATGCATGGCAACTTCGGCCGCCAGATTATGAAATGTTTTACAGATTTTTTTGGGTGCCCCTGTACTGCCCGAAGTGAAAAAATATATCAATCGGTCATCCATATCACAGAAATCCCAATTGCCACCAAAATCTTGATTGATATCGACAAATGTAAAGCCGGCAAAATCAAATTTTTGGTCGGTCACAATTGTGTCGGTTAATTCACGCAGTGTATCGATATTTTGTTCCGTTAGCATCGCGGGCAAAATCACATCTTTGCCGGCCTGCATTAGTCCCATAAAGGTCACATAAAACATATAAATATCATTTGGAATAAATAAAATCACCGTCTTGGTATCAATGCGGGCAAATATGTTCGCCATGCGCGCAACATCGTTTGAAAATTCATGGAAAGACACAGCCGTTTCACCACGATAGAAAATCGTTCGTGTCGGTGCGATATTACTGATAAAAAATTTATTTATTTCCGCGAACATCCGTATGCCTTTTGTGAATAATAAACACAACCCCAATCATCATAGCAATCAGAACATAGGAAATCAAACCGTTAAACAAAACCCAAATTTCATCAGATAAAAATACGGTTACGCAAGAAAGCGCCGCCAAACAAAACATAAAAATCGCCCACGCATATGTTGCCCGATGCGCATATTGTTTGTCGGTTGCACCCAATTTATACCCCATCTTTGTTGCAAACTTTTCAATCAAAGGCACCCCACGCAACGACAGCGCGAACATTAAACACACCGAAACATTCATCAAAACCGGGTATAGTTTTAGAAAAACATCATCATTAAACACAATTAAACCCAAACCAAACAATAAAACGCATATAAATACCCATATTTTTTTATTGCGTATAAATGAAATACCCGCGGCGGCCAATAAAAATAGTGCCAAAAAACGCACCGCAACGTGCCGCTTTAACGCAAAAAACACGACAAACGGATAGATAACAGTAAACCCAACACCAAGAATCTTAATGATTTTTATTAACGATTTTTTCAATGGCATCAACCATGTCTTGTAAAGTGCGAATTTGTTTGAAATCATCGGGTTCAACCTTGCAGCCAATGATTTTTTGCAATCGAACCACAAGGTCCACGGCATCAATCGAATCCAAATCCAAATCTTCAATCAATAATGATTCTGGTTTCAATTTGTCCGAATCTATATCAAATTCTTTGACCAAGATATTTTTTATTTGTTTAAAAATTTCGTCTTTTGTGTACATATCAATTTACTCCAATGTAATGTTTTTTGATTCCGCAATATATGTTGCCAAACGTGCCACAGATTTAAAGTATTCCTTGTTGGCTTCTTTATCCGCCTTAAAATTCACCTGATATTTTTTCTTTAGTGCCATACCCAATTCCAACGCGTCAATGGAATCAAGCCCAAGTCCCGTTCCAAAAAGTGGCGCGTTCGCATCAATATCATCGGCCGTCACGTCTTCCAAATCCAATGCCGATACGATTAGTTCTTTGATTTCACGTTCCAATAATTCCCGTTTCATATCACATCCTTATGCAGGCAATACTAGCAATATACAAATAAAAATTCAAGGAAATTATACCTAAAACAATATGTTTTTGGCTTTTTCTGTGATATCAACCGCGATGGCGCGTTTATTTGTTTTTTTTATCGTATCATAGCAAATCAATGGCATGGGGATAATATCATACACAGATGTCTTATTCCCAATGTCCCACCATTTTTGCTTTTTCCCCAATATGGGCGGGTTGTTTGTGATTTTTATGGGCAAAATGTTTGCCCCGGTTGCCATTTGCAGGTATGCAAACCCGCGGTGCAATCGTATCGTTCTGTTTGGCACCGTCCGTGTTCCTTCGGGGAAAATGACGATATTATATCCCCGCGCCAAAATATCCGAACCGTTCGCAATAAATTCGTCCGGCTTCATCGTGTTGGATAGATAGGTTTTTCCAATAACCCGGCGAACAAACACATTTCTAAATAAACTTTCCTTTACAACGCACACAGAATTCGGAATTCGTGATACCAAGATAACAACATCAATCAAAGAAGGGTGGTTGGCAATCACAATTGTCCCGCGCAGTTTTTTTAATTGTTTGCACGCCGGGCAATTTACCCTGATTAAACGCAAAGCACACAATAACCATATGAACGCACGCCAAGACAGATGAATTGTGTTAGTGAAAATCTTTCTTTGTTTATCGGACCTGTACACCAACAAAATAATGGGAAATATCGCCGACCCAATCAGCAAAGCGCCCAATCCAAAGATACAAAAACAAAACGCGCAAAGAATTGATCGTATAAATCTAATCATTTTGCATTGTCCAACTTTTTGTTGTCACACAATTTGTTCGTCCCCGCAGAAAATCCACCATTGTTTCCAATGTTAAAATACCCGCATTGCAATTGCCTTTTGTGATTTTAATTCCGCGTTTGCCGTGTTTTTTTATCGTAACCGCCAATCCAAATGCGTTGTGCGGCGTGTCCAACAATGGCGCGTACATATCCGGATTATGTTCACCCGCAAACACAACCATAACATCGCGGGTTTCCATTAACGCCTTTAATATCGCCATTTCAAGGGTATTATCGCCCGCCGCAATAGATGTATAACTGTTTGTGTTTTTCGTAAGCAATGAAAACAATCCCGCGGCGGCATTATGCACAGAATTACTGAACCCCGCCGGCGACATTTCATGTTCTTCAAAAAATTGTTTGATTAACTGTATCGTTTGTCCCCATTCACCGAATTTTGACGCGAACACGGTCGTATAATCTTGTGACCCTTGGGCAATTTTCCCGGCGATTCCGACGGCAATTTTTTCAATGTTCGACATACGACGGCGAACCATGGATGGAATAAAAGAAAAATCCGGCAATTTTTCATCCGCCGATTCTTGCCAAATAATAAAATCATCAATATAGATTTTGTTGTTCATACTTGAAAAATACTTTTTTTTATAGCACAGTGGCATTATATGAAAAAAATCATAATTTGCAAGCGGGTTTATGTATATGTCGGTGATATTACAAGATTTGGGTTTTGTTTGTGCATTGGGGGTATCGCACGAAGAAATTGTTGAAAACGCACGGCGCGGCGACACGTCGGGTATGTTTCGTGTGATGCCGACCGTGGCGGAAACACCAGTCCCATTTGGTTCGGTGAATATCGAAACGCACGAAGTAATGCGATGCTATGATTTATTACTTGCGGCATTGCAACAAATTGAACCGGCAATATCGAAATTAAAATCTGATTATGCACCGGACAGAATTGGAATAGTTATCGGTGCAAGTAATACCGGCGTGCACGAGGCGCAAAAGCATTTGAACATTGCATTGGAAACGGGTAAATTGCCACGGGATTTTTCGTTATCCGAATTAGAATTATATTCACCAACCGCATTTTTGGTTGAAAAAACTGGGTTCGCCGGGCCTGCATATACCGTATCAACGGCATGTTCATCCAGTGCCAAGGTTTTTCAAGATGCCAAAGATTTAATAGAGCAAGGTATCTGTGATGCGGTTTTGGTTGGTGGTGTTGATGCGCGTTGTGATTTCGCATTAAACGGGTTTAATGCACTATCGGCACTTAGTTATAAACACACAAACCCAATGTCGCAAAATCGTGACGGAATCAATCTTGGCGAAGGCGCGGCGCTTTTCATAATGACGCGTGGGATGGACGGCATAAAAATGTTGGGCGTGGGCGAAAGTTCCGATGCGTATCATTTAACAAGTCCGGATCCAACCGGTGCCGGTGCCATTGCTTCTATGAATTCTGCATTATTAAATGCCGGTTTAACGCCGGAAAAAATTGATTTTATAAACATGCACGGAACGGGAACTGTTGCGAACGATGCGATGGAATCTTTGGCGATAAATTCGGTTTTTGGTGATAAAACGTTGTGTGCATCAACAAAACCATTAACCGGTCACACCCTTGGGGCGGCCGGTGCGGTAAGTGTGGCGCTTTCTTGGCTTATGATAAAACACCAATTTGTAATACCACACATTTTTGATGGCGAATACGGCACGGATTGTGCAAAGATAAATTTGGCAACCATGCAAAGCAAAAAAAACATAAACAATGTGTTGTGCAACGCCTTTGCTTTCGGGGGCAGCAACGCAAGTGTAATAATTGGACGGTAAAATGGGCAAATATGATTTAACAAAACTTATACCACAACGCGCGCCGATGATTTTCTTGTCGGACATTGAAAATTTTGATTATGAAAATCAAACCTTGGTTGCGCGTGTTGATATTCGTGATACAGATTTATTGTTTGATAAAAATCTTGGTGGCATTCCGTCTTGGGCGTGTTTAGAATTTATGGCGCAAAGTGTCGCGGCCTTTGTCGGATTGGGCGATTTGCACAGTAACTCAAATGCAAGGCCCGCGGTCGGGTTCGTTTTGGGGTCGCGCAAAATATCTGTATCGGCCCCCGTGTATTTGGCCGGGCATTCATACTTTGTGCATGTTAAATCTTTATTTTGTGACCAAAACATTGCGTCATTTGATTGTCAGATTCTTGATGAAAATAACAATGTCGTTGCGGCCGGCGCGTTAAACGCCTTTCGACCGGATGATATAACAAAATTTATGGAGAACAGAAATGAATAAAACGGTTCTTATTACGGGTGCAAGTCGTGGCATAGGGCGCGCAATCGCGATATATCTTGCGCGGGCGGGTTATGATTTGGTGTTACATTATAATTCAAATTCTGCGGCGGCGAATGAAACATTAAATGCTGTTAAATCGTTTGGTGCGCGGGCGCGGTTATTGTGTTTTGATATCGCCAACCGTGTGCAGACAAATGATGTTATAAACGCGGATATTGCACAGTATGGCGCATACTGGGGCGTTATTTGCAACGCGGGAATAAACCAAGATGCACCGTTCCCAGCCATCGAATCAGATGCATGGGACAGGGTGGTTCACACAAACCTGGACGGACTTTACAATGTGTTGCATGCGACGGTTATGCCAATGATTTCTGCGCGCGCCGGTGGCCGCATCGTGGCGTTGTCGTCTGTGTCGGGATTGATTGGTAACCGCGGCCAGGCAAACTATGCCGCGTCCAAGGCCGGAATTATTGGCGCGTGTAAATCTTTGGCAATTGAATTGGCGCGACGTAATATAACGGTAAATTGTATTGCACCGGGTATTATTGAAACCGATATGACCGCCGATTTGCCTGACGGTATTGTTGACCAGGCAATACCGATGCGTCGCGCCGGTCGGCCGGACGAAGTGGCAAGTTTGGTTGCGTATTTATTATCTGACGATGCGGGTTATATCACGCGTCAGGTTATATCTGTAAATGGGGGGCTTATCTAAAATGACAAGACGTGTTGTTGTGACCGGAATGGGGTTGGTTAGTGCACTGGGGAATAACCCTGATTCCGCATTTAATCGTTTGCACACATATAAAAACACAATTCGTGAAATTGAAGGTTTGTCCGCGATACACGGGTTAAATTCGCATTTGGCATCACTGGTGGATTTTGCCGCGCCGGAACATTTTTCGCGCAAGGTTTTGCGCACAATGGGACCGGTGTCTGTTTTGGCGGTGTATTCGGCGGAAAACGCATTAAATGATGCGGGTTTGTTGGGTGATTCCGTAATAACAAACGGTCGCACGGGCGTTGCATACGGTTCGTCATTTGGTTCGGCGGGCCCCGTTGCGGATTTCTTTTCCATGGTAAAAACAAATGAAATCGGGAACATTACATCTTCGTCGTATATCAAGATTATGCCGCAAACAACGGCGGTCAATATATCGTTATACTTCAAAACCACGGGGCGTTTAATCCCAAGCGGAACGGCATGTACTTCGGGCAGTTTGGCAATCGGTTTTGCATATGAAAATATAAAATCCGGCGCCCAAGATATAATGATTGCGGGTGGCGCCGAAGAATTTGACCCGACCCAGGTTGCTGTGTTTGATACCCTTTATGCAACCAGTACGAAAAATGATACACCCGACAAAACCCCGTCACCATTTGATGCAAATCGTGATGGTTTGGTTATCGGTTGTGGTGCCGGAACATTGATACTGGAAGAACGCGAACATGCATTGGCGCGCGGGGCCAAGATTTATGCCGAACTTGTTGGTTTTGGTACGAACACGGACGGAACGCATATCACACAACCAAATTCGGATACAATGGCAAACTGTTTGGAATTGGCGTTGGAATCGGCAAAACTAAAACCCATGGACATCGGATATATATGTCTGCACGGAACGGGGACAACATTTGGCGATATCGCCGAATCAATTGCAACAAATCGCATCTTTGGTGATAAAACCCCGGCAAGCAGTTTGAAAAGTTATGTCGGACATACACTTGGTGCATGTGGTGCGTTGGAATCAATTTGGTCGATTCAGATGATGAATAATGATTGGTTTGCACCAACACTGAATCTGAACACGGTGGACGAAAAATGTGGTGCATTGGATTATATAACAAAAACCGGGCGCAATTTTAGTACCGATTTTGTAATGAACAACAATTTTGCCTTTGGCGGAATAAACACATCACTAATCTTTAAAAAAGGAGGAAAAAAATGAAAACATTAATATCACTTTTGTCTGTGGGAACTTTGGCGGCATGCAGTGCGGCGGGCCCAATTATGCGCCCGATTAACCAAGACCTACATTCTGCGCGGGCCGATGGTTTTCTAAATCCATCAATTGAACTATCTTTTGGAAAGTCAGAAATTACGGGAAAAAATCTTGGGACATGGGTGTCCAACAAGAAAACAAACTCCGTAAACAAAGATGCGTCCACGGCATGTCAAATCGCATTCCTGTCCGCGGTAAAATCACTGCAAGATAGGGCCGTTCGTGAAGGTGGAAACGCGGTGACAAATATCCATAGTTTCTATGACAAAGTTCCAGAATGGAGTGAAACGACATACCGTTGTAAAGACGGCCATTTGATGAGTGGCGTGGCCCTGCGTGGAACGGTGGTAAAGAAATAAAAAACGCCCGTTCGGGCGTTTTTTATTTTAATTTTTTCTGGTACCTTTTTATTTCGCGCAACAGTTGATTCCGGGTCGAATCAAATTCCGCAACGCGGGCATTTGCAACAGAATCATTATAATTCGCAATCCACATAAGGCGTGAAATCAAACCTTGATTTTTTTCGAATTCTTCTAAATTTTCCAGAGCCAAATTATTATTTGCCTGTGCAAGCGAATCAATAACCAGGCGCAGATGTTTGTTTTGCGTAATTTCCGGCGCAGTTGTCATATACGTCCGCCGTGCCCCCGAATTATCGCGCAGTTTAAATTCACAATTTTCAATTTTTTTGCGTGCCTCTTTACGCCCCTGATAGTGGCTTACAATCATCACACCCGCCAATATCAGTATGGCGACGGTCGCACCCACCGCAATTCCATGCCAATCTGTGTTTTTGCTCATGTGTTTACCCCTTTGTTCGTACTGTTTTTATACCACATGGAAATAAAAAATCAACCAATGCATAAAAAAAATCGCCGTATTCACGGCGATTTGTATGTCATTTTATTTGTTTACAACAATTTTCCCATTGCAACGGCGGTATCACTCATACGATTTGAAAATCCCCATTCGTTGTCATACCACGCGGTCACATGAACCAAGCGATCATCAATCACATGCGTTTGCGTTGAATCGAAAATCGAACTGTGCGCATCGTGCGTAAAGTCAATTGAAACCAACGGCAATTCGTTATAGCCAAATGTTTTTGATTCCGCCGCACGCATAGCGTCGTTTATTGAATCCACGGTTGCATCTTTGTTCAAATTTACGACCAATTCTACAACCGAAACATCGGGTGTCGGAACGCGGATGGCGATTCCGTCCAATTTTCCCGCCAAATTCGGCAACACCAAACCAATCGCCTTGGCGGCGCCGGTACTGGTTGGAATCATGGACATTGCCGCCGCACGTGCGCGCCGGAAATCTTTGTGATTTTTATCCAATAATTGTTGATCCCCGGTATATGCGTGCACGGTCGTCATCCAACCCGACACAATTCCGAATTTTTCATCCAAAACCCGCACCACCGGCGCAAGACAATTTGTTGTGCAGGACGCATTTGATACAATAATATCATCGCGGGTCAATGTGTCTTGGTTCACGCCGAACACAATTGTTTTATCCGCGCCCGCGGACGGTGCCGAAACCAAAACGCGCCGCGCACCAGCGTCAATATGCACGCGTGCCTTGTCCGCCGCGGTGAAAATCCCCGTGCATTCCATTACGATATCAATGCCCAATTCACGCCATGGCAATTTTGTTGGGTCTTTTTCCGAAACACATTTGATTTTCTGCTTGCCGACAATAATCGTGTCGCCGTCCAGTTTAACATCCATTTGTAATTTGCCGTGCACAGAATCGTGTTGCAGCAAATATGCATTTTGTTCCGCCGGTACCAATTCGTTCACCACAACAAATTCAATATCATCGCGTCCAGATTCCAACGCCGCACGCAAAACCAAACGACCAATACGACCAAAGCCATTTATCGCAACTTTTATTTTTTTTGACATAATATACCTTCCTTTATTTTGTTTAATGCCGACCTATCATAGCACCATTTGCCAAAAAATCCAATCTGAATTTTGCGCCCGCTTGAATTTGCCAAATCGTGCGGTATAATTCTACTTATGAATACAAAAAGCGCATACATTATCGCCGGCCCGACCGCATCGGGCAAAACGGATTTTGCCCATAAATTGGCGCGTGCCGTTCATGGCGCGATTATAAACTGTGACAGTGTGCAAATATATCGCGGCATTGAAAATATATCGGCAAGTCCTTTTGCCGGCCGTGAAATATCGGATGAAATTGACGGCGTACCATATCGGTTGTTTTCGATTCTGCCATTGTCAGAACAAATAAGTGTCGCGGACTATATCGGACTGGCGCGTCGTGAATATGATGCGGCGCGTGCAAATGGTTTCGTCCCGATTTTTGTGGGCGGAACGGGGTATTATATAAATGGTCTTGTAAATGGTATCGCGGAAATTCCGGAAATATCACCGGAAAACCGTGCGCGTGCGCGTGAAATGGTGGCGCACGATTTGAATGCGGCGCGTGCGATGGTGGCGGAAACCGGCGCATCGGATTCGCAACGCGTTGCCCGCGCGGTGGAGGTTTTTTTGCAAACCGGCCGTCAAATAACCGAATGGTGGAATGAACCGCGCGTGGGTGCAATTGTGCCAACACCGTATAAAATATTGATAAACCCACCGCTAAATATATTGCACGAACGAATTGCAACGCGAATTCCAGAAATGCTTTCGGGTGGCGCATTGTGTGAGGCCGAATATATTACTAAAAATAACCTTGACCAAAATCGCGCCATTGGTGCGGTGCAACTGTGTGATTACATAACCGGAAAAATAACACGTGATGCGGCAATTGAAAACTGGATAACCAAAACCAACCAATACGCCAAACGTCAGCGGACATGGTTCAAAACACAATTCGCACCCGATATAACGATAAATCACATCCCTGACGCTGATGATTCAATGTTGTTCTGATTTTGCTGTTCTGCCTCTGCGGCCGCGCGCGCCTGTTGACGTTCCAACTGTCGTTGCTGTTTTGCGGCAACCTTTTCAAGAATCGTATTGTATTCATCACGAATAGCATCGTTCAAACCAGATTCACGCATCGCACTTGAAAACGCGGTCGCGTTCGCAAATTCGGTTTCCAATTTCCCCCATCCGGCATATTCCCAATCGATAATTCCAACGATATCCATGGTTGCGGGATCAACAATTATATTATTACAAAGGTCATTATGATTCCACCCATCGCCATCGCCGGTTTTCAAATCATCAATACCTTCGGGCCGGGAATTGTGGACTTTATATATGAAACTTGCAATTTGTTTTGCCAATTTTTCGCGATTCTGGGTTATCTTTTTTACCCCCATAAGGTTCAGGTTTTTTCCCGGTATATATGGATATTTATAGAATATATATTCGCCCGCCTGAACAATTCGTATGGATAAAATACGCACCGGCGAAAATGGTGCAAGTGCATCGGTTATACGCTTTTCACGAATGATTTTATCCTGGGGAACCGCCGTATCATTATGCTTTCTAACCTTAAACACAAATTTGTTTTCTACGATAAATCCGATATTCCAACCACCCTTTATCATTTTTACGTCCATAAAGTCCAATTTTGGAAACGTGCGTCTAAGTGCGTTATATTTCCGATACCAATCAAACAACTTTACACGCCGCATATACATGCGCCACCGACGCACCGGGATAAACCGGCACAGGAAATCACAAGCCGCAAAAAAATACATCCACATCAGTTTCCCCTTTTACAAATGTTTTACTAAATACTATTGAAACCCACGAAAAAAACAAGTATTTTATTTGTATGTTCAATAAAGGCACGATTGTAAAGGTTCTTGTTCCAAATGTGGTAAACCATGGTTATGATTACCGCCTGGGCACTGATGCGGATTTGGGAACATTTGTCCGGTGCAACGTTATGAATCGCCCGTATATCGGTATCATTTACGGTATCGGCGATAGTAATTTGCCCCCCGAAAAGATAAAAGATGTTGGCAACGTTTTCCCATATAAATTGCCGGTCGCGACACTACAATGGATTCAGAAAATGTCCGAATGGACACTTATGGCGCCGGGGGCGGTGTTGCGATTGATTCTAAATGTGCCGGACGCGTTTAATGAACCAAAGACCGAACAACTTTACGCATATAATTTTGAATCTAAAAATGCGAAAATGACCGAAAATCGCCAAATGGTTTTGGATGCGTTTCAAATAAATAACAACGAACCAATGTCGGCGACCGATATTCAAAATATCGCACGTGTCGGCCCGTCTGTGGTCAAAACGATGATTGCGCGCGAAATGTTGTTGCCGGTATCAACGCGTCGCGTTACCGAAAATTTTGATTATAAATACGCCGATATGGGCAATGTCGAACTAAACCCGGAACAACGTGCCGCCGCCAACAGCATCGGGCGCGACATCGCGCACGGCGGATTTTCGGTGAACCTTATTGATGGCATCACGGGCAGTGGTAAAACCCAAGTATATTTTGATTCCGTATGGCGTGCATACAGTGCGGGTCGTTCGGTGTTGCTTATGATGCCGGAAATTGCCCTTACCACACAATTTATAAAGCGATTTGAATCGCGCTTTGGCGCGCCGCCCATTGTGTGGCACAGCAATCTAACCGCAGCGCGCCGTCGTGATATTTGGCGCGGTGTTTTAACGGGCGAAATAAAAATAATCGTCGGCACGCGCAGCGCACTGTTTTTGCCATGGCAAGATTTGGGCCTAATTATAATTGATGAAGAACACGATTCATCTTATAAACAGGAAGATATGGGAAATTATCACGGTCGCGATATGGCGATTTTGCGTGCGAAACTTGAAAAAATCCCGGTTGTGTTGGCAAGTGCGACCCCGTCCGAAGAAACAATGAATAATGTAGAGTTAGGGCGATACGGTCACCATGTTTTGAAATCGCGATATGGTGGTGCGGAATTACCAAAAATTGAAACAATCGATTTGCGCGAACACCGACCGGAAGAATACAAGATAAATGACGAGGTTCGCCCCGGCGCATTGTCGCCGATTCTGTGCGATGCAATCCGCGAAACAATACAAAATCATCGCCAGGTTATGTTGTTTATAAATCGGCGTGGTTTTGCCCCAATTACCCAGTGTAAAAAATGCGGTTGGGTTGCGACATGCCCCGATTGTTCTGTCGGTATGACATACCATAAAAAGTTGGGAAAATTGTTGTGTCATGTTTGCGGCCGCACCAAGACATTGCCCGACAAATGCCCGGAATGTGGTGACGCGGTTTCCATGCGTGGCGCGGGACTTGAAAAGGTGGAAGAAGAGGTCGCCATAAAATTCCCCGGGGCAAAAACCGCCCTGGTGTCAAGTGATACGATGGTGTCGCGCGGGGCATTGGAAAGATTGGTTGAAAAAATGGAATCGGGCGAATTGGACATCATTATCGGCACGCAAATTTTGGCCAAGGGCCACCATTTTCCGAACCTAACGCTGGTTGGTGTGGTGGACAGTGATATGGGCCTGTTCGGAACCGATTTCCGCGCCGCCGA
>Ga0247611_10001819_pt1 | contig 36920 bp, 22 predicted proteins | sample 177DNAGHGhighgp2_FD_192422 | JGI IMG/M metagenome (GOLD analysis project Ga0247611, IMG submission 192422) | Sheep rumen microbial communities from Palmerston North, Manawatu-Wanganui, New Zealand - 1770 DNA GHGhigh gp2 | ecosystem: Host-associated > Mammals > Digestive system > Stomach > Rumen... | reverse complement strand
CAGCCACGAGGCACAAATACAATAATCTCTTCATCGTGAAATCAATATCAATTAAAGGGTTTGCGTTGTTAAAATACAACTGCAAATATCATGCCACTGGTTTTCTGGCTATCGATTTTAGATCCAGCCCATCGAGTGGTAGAGGAAGGCGATGAGGTAGCCAGCGACACAGGCGACGATGGTGTGCACCATGCCGGGCATCATGAACGAGTGGTTCAACAGGTACTTGCCGATGACGGTCGTTCCCGTGCGGTCGAAATTGACCGTGGCGATGTCCGACGGGTAGTTGGGAATGAAGAAATAGCCATATACCGAAGGCAGCACACCCAGCAGCACCCAGCCGTCGATGCCTAACTGGTAGGCTAAGGGCAGCATCGACACGACGACGGCACCCTGCGAGTTGACGAGCACCGACACCAGGAAGAAGGCAAATGCGATCGACCACGGGTACTTCTCCACCATGCCCGATAGCATCTGCTGTATCTCGCCCAGGTAGTTGGCAAAATAGGTGTCGGCCAGCCAAGCGATACCGTAGATGGCCACCACGGCCACCATACCGCTCTGCCACACGGGGCCGGCGATAGCCTTCTTGGGCTTGGCCTTGCAGAAGATGATCATCAGCGCAGCAGCGGTGATCATCACAATCTGGATGACGAGGTTCATCTTCAGCGGCGTGGGATTGCTCTTGGTCAAGCCGTCGACAGCGATGCCCAATTTGGCCAACTGGTCGGCGGTGATCTTCACGCGTGAGGCCATGAGCTCGACGGTGGCATCACCATCAATGGCCTTGACGGTGTCGTAGGTGGGCAACAGGTCCTGGAAGATGGCAAAGAACACGATCACCAGCAGGGCGCCAAAGAAGATGTAGACCGCACGCTTGCTCTCGGGCGCGATCTTCTTGTCGAGGGTGGTGGCGCTGCTGCCGTAGATGTACTCGCGCTGGGCGGGATCGGCAAGCTTCTTTTGGAACTCGGGGTCTTTGTCCAGATCCTTGCCGCGCTTGTAGGATGCCACCGAGGCGATAAAGATACCCAGCAGGCACGCGGGGATGGTGACCATGAGTACCTGTGGAATGGACACGGTGTAGCCGTTGGCACCGCTGATGGTAATAAAGGCCACCACCGCTGCCGCGATGGGCGAACAGGTGATGCCGATCTGTGAGGCGATGCTGGCGATGCCGCAGGGTCGCTCGGGGCGGATGCCTTTCTTGATGGCGATGTCGCAGATGATGGGCATCAACGTGTAGACCACGTGACCGGTGCCCACAAGCACCGTCAGGATAAAGGTGGCCAGTGGTGCCAGGAAGGTGATGCGGTCGGGGTGCTTGCGCAACATCTTCTCGGCCAGCTGGATGAGCCAGTCCATGCCGCCCGAGGCCTGCATGATGCCGGCGCAGGTGACGGCTGCAATGATGATGTAGATGACATCGGTGGGAGGTGTGCCGGGTTTCATGCCGAAGCCAAATACGAGAATGGCCAGGCCGATGCCCGAAATCGCTCCCAGAGCCAGGCTACCGTATCGCGAGCCAAGCCACAAGGCGGCCAGCACGATACCAAGCTGTAAAATCATGATTAGTGACATAGTTATTTAGTTTTTAGTTTTTAGTTTTAAATTGTCAGCAGAATGCGGATGCCAATTCCTAATTCCTAATTAGTACCGGATTGAGAGTTGGACAAACACGGTGCTGTAGTCGGGATCGGCCAGAGCGCGGTCGTGGGTCAGGCAATACTCGGTCTGCACCTCGAGGTATTTGCAGAAGCGGTAGTTCAGTCCCACCTCATAGTTGGTCTTGGCGTCGACCGACGAGGCGGTGGGGCGGTAGAGGTCATAGCGGGCCTTGGCCATCAGTTTGTCCTTGATGACAGGTACGATGGCAAGGGCATAAACGCCGTCGGCCTTGTCATTATCCACCGGGTAGCCATTGCCGTCGCTGTAAGATTTGATGGCGACGGCGGTAGCGTCAACCGATTTCTGATAGGTGGTGGCAAAGCCTCGTCCTGTCGAGTGGATATACTCGGTGCGCAACTGCAGGTCGCCCTTCTTGTACTCGGCACTCACGGCATAGCGGTGCTGGCGCAGGCTCACGGTCATGTCGCCGCTCTTGCGGGCATAGGAACCCTCCCAGCCGAAGGCACCCAAGCGCATTCCCTCGATGGGCATGACCCACATGCCGCCCACGATGTCCTTGCGCTCGTCCACGTCCTTGACATTGATGCCTTGACCGTTGAACACACCCACCTGGTAGTGCAGCAGGTTGTGTCCGCGACTGTTCTTCAGAAAATCGCCCTGGAACTGCACACCGATGTCACGGCCATTGCTGGCATGCATGCCCGTGCGGTCGTTGAAGCCGCCTAGGCGGCTCACGGGCTGCGAGTAACCCATGAATCCCTGGTCGATGGGGTTCATCGGGTTCTCGTAGGTGAACGGACGCTTGAACTGGCCCAGCTTCACCCGCAGGAAGTCCAGCCGCTGCCACTCCACAAAGTAGTCCACCAGCCTGGGGCTGCTGCCCATCGTGGCGGTGTTGCCGTTGATCTGTCCCTGAATCTTGTAGAAGAAGTCACCCAGGATGCGCCCCTCGATAGAGGCCCTGACGAGTTTGATGTCAAACGAGTTGCTGTTGCCGCCATCCTGGAACGTCGCCTGATAGGTCGCCATGGCAAAGCCGCTGAACTTGGGTTTGGTGAACAAGGGCTTATCGCTGTCACCCTCGGCAGCGACGGCAATGATTGCGAGTATCGACCACATTAGGATCAGTAGTAATCTTTTTGTCATGATAAATTCAATGTTGGAGGTTAAGATTAAATTGTAGTCGCAAATATACAGTTTTTCTATGAATTATAGTATAAAACACATCCCATTAACAGCAATTTCATCAATATCAATACATTTTTTTGGTGCTCTCCCTTCCCAAAAGTTATACCCTTTCTCACAAACACCCATTTTTGATTTTCAATACCCCGTGTTTTCAATAATAGGTAGTTTGAATTCGGGTTTGTGGCCCTGTCACGTGCCCAAAGCCGAAATGTTGTGGTTGTCACCCGCATAGATTTGTAGTTGTCGGGAGGAATGTGTACATTTGCGGGGAATAACCATAAGGAAAGACTGACATGAGTAGCAAAATGATTTTGAGGTGGATGGCCGCTATGTTGCTGTGTGTGGTGACGGTGTTGCCTGCCAGTGCCCAGTATGGCAGCCGTGGAGAAAAGCGTTATCGTGACCGCTATAGCCGTGCCGACACCCATGGCGACGTGGTGGAGATAAGGTTGAACAGCCCGGGCACGCTCGAGGAGAAGATGCCCAAGGGCATGGAGAACCGCGTGCGTCTGCTGCGCATCGAGGGACCCATGGACAACAGCGACTTCAAGTATGTGAAAAAGCTGTGCGACCGCTCTCGCTGCGTGGACAACCGCGACAAGTCGGTGGACAATTATATCGATTTGGAACTAGAGCGCGTGCGCATCATCAGTGCAGGCACCCGTGGGCTTTTGGGCGATGGCGGTCAGCGTGACGTGCTGGACAACGCCCTGGCCTACAGTAGTCACCTGCGCTCGATTGTGCTGCCCGAGCGACTCAAGCGCATCGGTAGCAACGCCCTGAGTGGTTGCAGCCAGCTGGAGGAGGTCATCATGCCCCCCGGTGTGCGCTCATTGGGTAGCAGTGCCTTCTCGGGCTGCTATCGCCTGGAGTACATCATCCTGCCTGAGGGCTTACAGGACATCGGCAACGAGTGCTTCAATGGTTGCGAGAAGCTGTGCAACATCATCCTGCCGCGCAGCGTGGTCGAGATTGGCGATCGGGCATTCAAGGGCAGCGGTCTGCAACACGTTGTCTTGCCTGATGGATTGACCTCGCTGGGCAAGAGCGTCTTTGAGAGCACACCACTTGTCGAACTGACCATACCCGCTACTGCCCAAATCACCGACAATGCGCTGGGTTATATGCCCAAAATGGAGGAACTCGTCGTTGCTCAAGGCAGCCGTCACTACACTTGTGAGGACGGAGCCCTCTATGACGGCACTGGCGAGGTGCTGCTGCTTTATCCCGCTGGACGCACAGGCCGTTGCATCTTGCCCGATGATGTGTCGGCAATCGGCGCATGGGCCTTCTATGGTGCTCAGGTCGAGGAGGTGCAGGTGCCGCCCAGCGTGACCGTGGTGGGTGAGTCGGCCTTTGAGAAATGTGCCCACCTGCGGAACATTGATCTGCCTGGCTTGAAGACGATGGGCAAGTGTGCTTTCAAGTACTGTGGCTCACTCTCGTCATTCAGTGTGGGTCCGGACATCGCCATTATACCGCAGGAGGCCTTTGAGGAGTGCAAGAGTCTGCGTGAGGTCAAGTTGCCGTCGATGGTGACCAGCATCGCCATGAGGGCCTTCAAGAACTGCCCGGTGATACAGTCGGTTGAATTCCCCATCGGCTTGACCGAGATAGGCAAGGAGGCCTTCGAGGCTTGCAAGGCGTTAACAGCGGTTGACCTGCCGTCGGCCCTCAAGTCCATCGGCGAGCGTGCCTTCAAAAATTGCCGCGGACTGGTGCGCGTCTCGCTGCCCGCATCCTGCCACACGCTGGACAAGGAGGCCTTGCGCGAGTGCACCGCCCTGGTCGAAGTGGATCTGGGACAAGGATTGAAATCCCTGGGCGACAATGCCTTGCGAGAAACGGCCATCACCACACTCGTTCTGCCCGAGGGAATCACCCACATCGGCAAGAAGGTGACCGAGAAGTGCAAGCAACTCACGTGCATCGAGTGTCATGCCGTGCTGCCGCCCACGCTTGACAAGGAGAGCAATGGCAAGGTCGAGCTGCGTGTGCCCGCTGCATCGGTCAATGCCTACCGCAGTGCCAAGAACTGGAAGAATTTCAAAAACATACTTCCAATAGAGTGATTGCAGTGTGCGCCTTGCCCCAGCGGGTTGGGCGTGACTGCAGCGCGCGAGCCTGTGTGGGCTGCCTGGATGAACGGGGAGTCCTTTCAAGAGATAATAATTAAAAATTTTTATTGTCTGGGGAAGATTTTGTGAAGTGTCACGATGCGCTGATTTACAATTAGTTTAGCGGGATTTCACTCTCATGACCCTACATTCTGCACCAACACTAATCTTTCCCTGGACAGCAATGATTAAAAATGAGCGTAACCTCGATGGCTACGCTCATTTTTTGGGAGTCGATATTGCTGATGGCCCATCAATGATACTTAATGCGAATTCTCGCTAATGTAGCGAATCAATCATATGGATTTGCATTAAATGACTGGAATTCGCAATTAGCATTAGCCCCGCAGGGCTTGGGCCGACTTCAATATCATTGCTCAATAGTGAGAGTGATGCTGAATGTGATCACTTCACGAGGATCTTGCGGGCGGCGCCGTCGCTGTAGCGGACGATGTTCACGCCAGGTTGGAGGCTGGTGAGCTGGCGGCCCTGCAGGTCATAGATGCGAGCATCGGCGGGCATGGTGGCCATGACCTCGGTGATGGCTGTCGCATCGATGGAGGCCTCGTTGCTGGGCAAGCTCTCGCCCTCGGCATAGACTGCCGTAACCGTATAGGTGGCCTGGCTGCCGTCGTTGCCCGTCGTGTAGGTAACCTCGGGAGCGGGAACAAAGGCGATCAGCTCGCCATCACGGTAGATGTTATAACCAGTCAGCGTGCGTGAGGGCTCGCTGGTGGTTGCGGGAGCATAGTTGAAATCATCAATCATGAGCATCACGCTGCGACGAATGCAACGCACTGCCAGATAGCGGGTTCCCTCGGGAACATCGAAGGAATACTCGCGCCAACCCTCGGTGACATAGATGCGCTCCTCGTTACCCAGCTTCACAAAGCTGTCGTGATGGGCATCGGTGGAGGACACGAGCACGTTGATCCACTCCGAGTCAAAGGTGGCAGCCTTGGCCCAGAACTTGATAGTCTGTGCACGGCCATCCAGACGTGGTGTGATCAGCCAGTCATCGTTCTCGAAGGGGTAATCGGCACTGGGAGCAGCCATATACTGCTCACCGCTGTGGGGAGCAAAGGCGCCATCCATGTTCTCGTCGACCCAAGTCATCGACTGGGTGGTGTTGAATACCTGGAATGCCATGGGGGCACCCTGGTTCTCATAGGCCACGGGGATGCGCGGTGTCACCATCGTGGTTGCGCCGTCGCCGTCATAGAGGGTCCAGTCGCCCACGTCGTCGATGGTGAACGGACGGTAGGACTCAAAGTCGTCGGTGATGTAGGCGAGTTCGCCCTGAGCCGGCTCAACCGACTGGCAGGCGGCCCATGTGAGCACCACGTTGTTGCCCTCGGCCTGGGCTGTCAGATAATCTGGAGCGGGCAACTCGTTGGGGCGAACAGAAGTCTCGATGACGGCGCTCGTGTTGTTGTCGGTCATCATGTCATCGTTCCACACCACCTCGATTTGCCAGCTGATTGACTCCAGGTTCGTGTCATCGGCTGTGGCCGTGCAGGATGCAGTGCCGGTGGCAGTGGCGCCAGCGGCCAGCGACTGGTTGTCGATGCTTTGGTACAGTTCACCATCGCGGTAGATGTTGACAGTGTAGTCCTGAGCCTCTTGTGAACCACGGTTCCTGACATCATACTTCAGCTCGAAGTTTTCACCCACGTTGACGCGACGGGGTTCGATAGTGAATGCCGTTACAGCCAAATCGCAGGTTACACTGGCCTCGTCGATGCGGATGTTATCGACATAGAGGTCGCGGTGGGCACCCATCTGGTCGCTCAAAGCACTGGCCAGCAAGCCGATGTTGGCGAAGTTGGCGTTGGCGTTCTTGGGCAAGATTACCTCACATTCAACCCACTGGTCGGTCTGCTCGTTGAGGAAGAACTGGGCATTCTCCACGTCCTGCCACTCGCCGCCGTCAAACGAAACCTGTACCTGGATGTTATCGTCGATCTCACCGTCCCACTCGGGATCATACCATGAGCTGCGGCCATAGTGGAACATGAATTTCATCGTCGGGGTGCTCACACTGTTGAGGTTGAGCATCGGAGACACGAGGCGGCTCTGCATGCCATAGTCGGCATACTGGCTCTCGGCAACGAGGAAACCGCCGTCATAGTCGGGAGCCTCGATCAGGGGCTCGCCCGTCCAGTCGTCATAGATGTCGCCAGTGGCATAGAAGTCAAAGTCGTTAACCTCGCCATCCTGGGTCCAGTTCTCCTGCTCACCCCAGGCAAACGATGCCTTGTAGGGCAGGTCGAGAGGCTTGCCGGTGACAACACTATTGGTGTTGGCTGTGGCGGCCTCCTGTCCGTTGTAAAGCGGTGTGATCGTGTAGCTGGCGTTGACCTGACCCTGGGTCACGGGGATGTTGTCTGTGTAGGTGGTTGCGCTAATGCCGTCGGCAACGACGCCGCTCGATTCACTGTTGCGCTCCACGCGATAGGTGATAGCGTCAAAGTCCACATAGCCGCCGTTGACCGACTGGGTGGGTGCATCCCATGTCACAGTAATGCTCATGTCATTGTTCAAGCTTGCCAGAGCATTGGCAGGAGCCACGGGCATGTCTTGACCCACAAAGGCAGTCACCTCGAAAGCACTGCCCTCGCCAGCGTCGTTGCGGGCCACGATGCGGTAGGTGTTGAAGCCGTTCTCGACCTCGGTGTCAAGATAGGTCAATTGTTCGCCGGGAGTGGGGGCATCAAAGGTCGTCTCGGGGACAGTGGCATCGCCCAAATAGACCTCGATGGCCGTAATCTGTTCCAGCGTCTCGCCAGCGGCTGTTACGGCAGGAGCGGTGAACGATAGCGTGGCCTGGGCGGCACCCATGGCGGCGGGTGTGAGGGTGACATCGGTCACCTGGCCAGGAACGCCCTTGGGCGATTTCTCGATAAGCTTCACATTGTCAATCTCGACGCGGTGCTGATCAGGATCACTGTAGGCGTAGAATGCCAGGCGGTACTTGCCGCTGGTGGCAGCATAGACCTTGACCGTCTTGTTGCCCGAGTCATCACGCACCACGCCCGGGTAATCGGCCAGCACTTGGGTGAACGAGGTGGGTTCGGTGCTGGTGCCCAGCAACACGCGCAGGTTCTCGGTCTTGGAGAGCACGCCCATGTAAAACGTGAGCTCATACACGTTGTCGGCATTAAGCTCAAACTCGGGTGAGATGTAATAGTCATCACCCGGCAGGCCCGTCTGGTAGTCGAGCATGTAGGCAGCCATGCCATTCAGGAATTCCCATGTGCGGCCGCCGTTCTGGTCCACGATGGTCCAGGACTCAAAGGATTCTTGAGTGTCAAAAGTTTCCTCGAGTAGCACATCGCCTGTACTTGCCATCATCGAGGTGACAGCAAGCGCCATTAACCCTAACGAGAGGGTTCGCATTGAAAAGAGAGATAAAATTTTCATATAGCAATGCTGATTAAAATGAATGAATAACATTGCAAATATACAACTTATCTTCCAGTCGGTGTTTAGGTGGGGCTATTGTAATCGGTTAATAAATCAAAAAAATGTCATAGATTATTAAAAACGGTAATCAAAAATAAAAATGTGAAACTTTTTCCGTAATCCAGCGGTAATCACTATTTTTGCACCAGCATGGAACAATCGGCATTCACAACGGCACTATTGAGGTGGTTTGCCCAGCATGGACGCGAACTGCCATGGCGCGGCATGGGCGACCCTTATGGCATCTGGGTGAGCGAGGTGATTCTGCAACAGACACGCATCGAGCAGGGCCGTGACTACTGGCTGCGCTTCATGGAGCGTTTTCCCACGGTCGAGTCACTGGCTGCTGCTACCGAGGATGAGGTGTTGCGCTACTGGCAGGGACTGGGTTACTACAGCCGAGCCCGCAACATGCATGCCGCTGCTCGCCAGATTGTTGCTTGCGGAGGGTTTCCACGAACCATTGCTGGGCTGCGTGCCCTAAAAGGGGTGGGGGATTACACTGCCGCCGCCGTGGGGTCGATGGCCTTTGGCCTGCCTGCAGCTGCTGTCGATGGCAACGTGTATCGTGTGCTGGCCCGCCACTACGGCATCGATGTGCCCATCAACACCACGAGCGGGAAGCGCACCTTTGCTGCCCTGGCCCAGGAATTACTGCCAGCCAACCAGGCATCGGCCTTCAACCAGGCGATGATGGACTTTGGGGCCACCTGGTGCACCCCTCGGTCGCCCCGTTGCGGCGATTGTCCCGTTGCCGATACTTGCGATGCTCTGCACACGGATCGCGTCGATCAATTACCCGTCAAGGAAAAGAAACTCACGGTGCAGGAACGCCACATGACCTATATCTACATCCGCCACAAGGGCACAACCGCGTTGCGGCGACGGCCCGCCGGCGACATCTGGCAGGGCCTGTGGGAACCCCTGCTTGTTGAGGGCGAGGGGCTGCCCGAGCTGGGTTGCCCGCTCATGCTGGTGGCCAGCGGTGTGAAGCATGTGTTGACTCACCGCATCCTGATAGCCGATTTCTATCTCGCTGAGCCTGAGTCAAGGCCTGCGTTACCAAGTGATTATCAGTGGATAGACGAGGGGAGACTCGATGAATATGCCGTGCCACGGCTGGTGGAAAAACTAAGGGCACGGTTGCCGCAATCGGCACCGCACCCTTGATGGTTGAGTGGACTTCTGTCAATTACCGAAATGATGGCACCTAATGTCGGCCATACTTTGCTTCCAAGCTAACTGATGAGAGTCGTCCTAAAACTGCATTGGGAACAGGTCACTCCACGATCTGGTCAGCGTTGATGTCGTAGACGTAGGTCTTGAGAGTCTCGCTTTGCCTGACGACATCGCCACGCTTGATGACCCGCATGAGGTGCATCAAGCAAGTCAAGTGCTCCGAACCGCCGATGTACATGTTCACAAAGGTCGTGTGCTCGGCATCACAAGCCTTGACCACGGCATCGTCGGCACCCTGTGCGTTGGGGGTGGGATAGGCTTGGCGGATGGCATCCCGCATGCGCTTGACGGGATCATAATAGCGATCGGTGTGGTTGGTCATGCCGTCCACAAGAAATTCACCCTCAACGTTGATGTAGTAGTCGATGACTTCCGTGTCGGGCTCATCATTGCCGCATGCAGTGAAAGCCACGCATGAGCCAATGAAAAGGAGGGCCAGCAGAATCAACTGGCTGACTTTGTTAGCGTGTCTTTGGGCCATTTATTGCAATTTTAGGTTGTGGTCGATGGCCTGGTTAACATCGCTGATGTTGGGCTCGTGGTTGGGCGACTCCAGGGACTCCTTAATGAGGCGTTCAACGTCGATTCTCTGTGCGGGAGCCTTGACCTTGACAGCCTTTTTCTCGAGGTCCTGCTTGATGAGCATGGTCACGTCGCCCACATCGATGACACCATCGTTGTTGGCATCCAGGTTGGTGGCCATGAGTTTAGTGGGAGTGGTCTTGCCCAAAATCACGTCGATGCACTGTTGCACCTTACCGCCTTCAGCACTGGCAGCAAATGCCACTGAGGCAACGCAAAATAGTAGAGTAAAAATCTTCTTCATAGCAGTGTATTTAATTGATGTGTAATTTCCTGACGCAAAGGTAGTGCAAGCCAGCGAAATTTGCAAGTGTGATCCAAAATTTTTTTGTCGCTTTACTCAAAGAGGGGAGTGCCGATGCACCCGTTGGGAGCCTGGATGTGCAGCATGGCGCACACGGTGGCGGCAATGTCGGTCATATGGGTGAGCCGTGCCGTCTCGCCAGGGGTGATGTGCCACCCCATAAAGATGAGTGGTATGTGTGAATCGCTCTGGCTCCAAGTGCCGTGGTTTGATCCGGCCCACTCGGTTTTGCCAGCATACACACCCGTGCGTGGCACGATGTAGATCTCACCGCTGCGCTCAGGGAAGTAACCCAGCTTGATGCGCTCCTTGAGCAATGTGGGAATGGGATAGGTGTCGATGCGCGACACGTCGATGGCCCACTGGATCTCGTCGGGAGCCTGGAGTGCCTGGCATGCAGCGCGCATCACCTCGTCGCGATTCAGGCCTGCTTTGTTGATGGCCTCGTGGTTGAGGTAGAAGGTGTATTCCATCTCAGCCTTGAGGAGCTTGTCCACGCCGAATTGCTGCTTGAGCACCGCATTGGCAGCGTTGAGCGCATCGGGGTTGTGCCAGCAACCTGATGGCAGGCCGTGGGCGGTCATGCGCGGGTAGCTGTGGGTGCCGCCGTGGTCGGCGCTCAGGAACAGCAGGTAGTTGCCGCGACCGATGCGTTGATCCAGCAGCTGGATGAAATGAGCAATCTCACGGTCGAGCTGGTAGTAGATGGAGTCCACCTTGGTCGAGTGGGTGCCATAGTAGTGGGCGCACTGGTCGGTGTTGGACACGCTGATGGTGAGCAGGTCGGTGGCCTCGCCCTGACCCAGCCCCTCGTTGATGAGGGCCTGCTCGGCCATGGCAAAGGTCATCGTGGTGCCCACGGGCGTGTTGCTCAGGTCCTTGGCGAGGTCCTTGCGGTGCTGCTTGTTGAAGTCGGCGACCCATTTGGGCAGCTGGTCCATATAATAGGTGCTGGTGACAAACGAGCGGCTGCCATTGTCAAACCAGTAGGCTCCCGTTGGGTGATGACCTGCCGGCAGGATGGCCGCACGGTCCTTGAGGGCGATGCCCACCACGCGGCTCTTGAACCCCGTGGCTAGCTGCAACTGGTCACCGATGGTGGTGGCAATGAGGTTGCGAGGCGACTTGCCACGGGTCTTGTCATTGCCGCCCACGCCGCGCTCGTTGTCGTCCTGCACGCTGGTGACGTTGCGGCCGTGCAGCATGAAGTCGTTGCCGGCGATGCCGTGAAAGGCGGGTGTCGTGCCGGTATAGATGCTGGAGTGTCCGGCGGCGGTCACCGTGGGCACATAATCGATGATGGTGTTGTTGCACAGGTAGCCGTCCTGGAGTAGAGTCTTGAAGCCGCCCTCGCCCCACTGGTAGTTATAGAGGTAGTCCCAGCGCATCTGGTCAACAACCAGGCCCACCACCAGCCGGGGCCTCTCCACCTGGCCTGCAGCGCACAGCGCCACTGCCGCCATCAACACAACAATAAATCTCTTCATAAAAACAACCATTAATAATTAGTTCGTTAGTATTGGGAATTAAAGACAACAAGAACAACAGGAACAACTTTTTATAGGTATTGTTTCGCTCTTCTTGCTTTAAAGTCAAAAATGATTCTACCGTCAATGCCAAGGATGTTATTTGTCGCATTATCATAAAGATACCTTTCAAGTTCATGGTTTCTCGGGGCAAAATTCACTAAGATGCCACAGGGCTTTTTCAGTAGTCGCATATAGTTGAAAAGCTGTGCTCTGTGACCTGGAACCAACTCACTCACAGATTTACACTCAACAACAATCTCATCCTTGCACAGGAAGTCAATGCGAAATAGTGCTTTCATTGCTATTTGATGATATAGGGGATGAAAAGATTGCTCCCTAAGATATTGAATATTTTGCTCTTTCAATTGCATTTCTAAACCCTCTTGATAGCAGGATTCATTCAGTCCTGCCCCTAATTCACAATGAACTTCATGTATGGCATTGATAACATCATACATGTATCGTTTATAATAGTTTGCATCAATCATAACATTGTGAAGTCATATAGTTGTTTAAGTTGTTCGAGTTGCCTTTTTGACATCACAGCGGCAAATTGGAGATTAGGGGTGGCGGGTGGTGCCGCGGACGACAAGGCGGGTCTTGACGATGCGCTTTTCGGCATGGTTGCGGGGCAAGGTGCCCTCTACCAGACCGATGAGGATGTCGGCAGCCTCCTTGCCCACCTGGGTGCCGCGCTGCTCTACCGTGGTGAGCATCGGGTCGCACACGGTGGCGCGGAAGCCGTTGGTGAAGCCGCAGATGCTCACCTCGTCGGGCACGGCAAATCCCAACCTCTTGACCACCGACAGGATGCCGATGGCCGTCTCGTCGTTGACGGCAAAAAAAGCATCGGGCCTGTCCTGCATGCGCATCATCGCCGGGGTGATGCGCTCGGCATCGGCCCTGTTGTCGCAGATGCGCACCAGCATCTCGTCAAGTTTCAGCCCATGCTTGTAGAGGGCATCGCGGTAGCCGTTGAAGCGGTTCTTGGCAATCTCCATGTTCATGGGTGCGCCATAGAAGGCGATGCGCCTGCATCCCGTCTCGATGAGGTGCGAGACGGCGTTCATGGTGCCCATATAGTCGTCCACCACCACGCGGCTGGCGTTGAGGGCAGGACAGATGCGGTCATAGAACACCAGAGGCACTCCAGCGGCCTCGAGGTGCATGAAGTGGTCATAGCGCTCGGTGTCTTTGGCCTGCGACACGATGATGCCGCACACCTTGTTCTTGAGCATTGCCTCGCAGATCTGCACCTCGCGCTCATAACTCTCGGCGCTCTTGGCCACCAGAATCTGATAGCCTCGCGACGAGGCTTCGCCCTCGATGCCGTCGAGAATCGACGAGAAGTAATAGTGCACCAGCTCGGGGACAATCACCCCGATGGCGCGCGACGGGTTGCGTCGACTGTGGCGCAATTGCTCGGCAATCACGTTAGGGAAGTAGTTGTGCTCTCGGGCAAACTTCTGTATGGCTTGGCGGCGCTCACGGGAGATGCTCGGGCTGTCGCTCAATGCCCTCGAGACGGTGGCGACCGATACGCCCAGTTCCCGTGCAATATCCTTCATTGTCATGTGTTGGTTATCATCCATAATTGTTCTTTGTTTAACTTGAGTTGGTTGATGGATTAATGTGACGCATATTCGGTAATAGATTGCGAAGTTAGCATGAAAAAATGGATTGCGCAAACGATTGCATTTATTTAATAGGAAATTTAACATTATAAAAAAAGAAAGATAAACCTAAAAAAACTATTTTTGCCTTGTTTTAATTGCCTTGAAGCGGCCATTAAAAACCATGCGACCCACGACCGTCGCACCTAACTGAAATTCATGGACTGATATAAACATTTGATTATCAACATAATATTAACTTTAAAAATTTTAAAATGAAGCAGGTAAACATCAGAATTCCGTTTAGGATTCTCACCCTTGTGATGGGACTGTTCCTGTCACTGGGAGCCTATGCACAGATTACTGTGAATGGCCTTGTTAAGGATGCTACCGGCGAGCCTGTTATCGGCGCGAGTGTTCGTGTCGTTGGCACACAGCTGGGAACAGCCACCGACTTTGATGGTCTGTTCACCCTCACTGGCGTGCCTGAGGGCGCCAAGCTCCAAATCACGTCTGTGGGCTATGATGACCAGGAGGTCACCGCAGCTCCCGACGTAGTAATAACCCTGGTCGAGAGCACCCAGATGCTTGAAAATCTGGTGGTCATCGGTTATGGTGTAGTGAAGAAAAACGACTTGACCGGTTCGGTGACGGCCTTGAAGCCCGATTCCAAGAACAAGGGTGTCGTTGTCAGTGCACAAGACATGCTGGGCGGCAAGATCGCCGGTGTGAGTGTGACCAGCAACAGTGGTGAGCCTGGTGGCGGCGCAAGCATCCGCATCCGCGGTGGTTCGTCATTGAACGCCAGCAACAACCCGCTGATCGTGATCGACGGTATCGCCATGGACAACAACGGCGTGAGCGGTCTGTCCAACCCCCTGTCACTGGTCAATCCCCAGGACATCGAGAGCTTCAACGTGCTGAAGGACGCATCGGCCACCGCCATCTACGGTAGCCGTGGTTCTAACGGTGTCATCATCATCACCACCAAGAAGGGTCGTCGTGGCCAGAGCCCCAGTGTTTCCTACAACGGAAGTGTTACCTGGAGCAAGAAGAAAAAGACCATCGACGTGATGAGCGGTGACGAGTACCGCGAGTTTGTCGCCAAGATTTTTGAGGGCAACACGCGTGCCGGCAATGTCATGGGCTATGCATGGCGCAATGCTAAGGATGCCGATGGCAACGACCAGCGCGTCGACATGATCAACACCGTCAACAACGGCAAGCTCACCCGCTATGGCGTTGATGACATTGCCCTGCCCGCTGGATGGTCTTGGGTAGAAGGTGAAGGCAACTCGGGCATCGTTGACCCGCTGCTGGGTGATGCCAACACCAACTGGCAGAACGAGATCTACCGCACGGCCTTCAGCCACGACCACAACATCACCGTGGCCGGTTCGGTGACCGATATCCTGCCCTACCGCCTCTCGCTGGGTTACACCGACCAGCAGGGTATCCTCAAGACCTCGGACTACAAGCGCTACACCGTGTCTCTGAACCTGAACCCGTCGCTGTTGAATGACCACTTGACCTTCAACCTCAATGGTAAACTGGCTTGGACCAAGTCACGCTGGGCCGATGCCGGCGCTGTGGGCAATGCTGTGCGCATGGATCCCACGCAGCCCATCTATGGCAGCGGCAGCAAGTTTGACGGCGTGGGCGGCTACTTTGAGTGGCTCCAGGTCAACAATGCCGATGCCGCTTGGCCCTACACCAAGAACACCAACGCACCCTACAACCCCGTGGCCATGCTCGACAACCACGACAACACCGGTAAGACCCACTCGTTTATCGGTACCGCCGAGGTGGACTACAAGATCCACGGTTTTGAGGACCTGCGCCTGCACCTGACCCTGGGTGGTGACTTCACTCACGGTGACGGTCACAACATCAGCGCCAACATCAGCAACACCAGCAACTACTGGGGCAATACCAGCTACTATACCCAGAGCAAGGAGAACTTGCAGTTGAGCACCTATGCCCAGTACTACAAGGACTTCAACGACAAGCACCACTTCGACATCATGGCTGGTTATGAGTGGCAGCACAACTGGCGCAAGGAGTATAACGAGTCGTGGGGTACCTATCCCATCAACTCGGCACTCACCTTCACCACTGCCGATGCCGAAAACAATGCATTGACGGTTGTGCCTGGCATCTGGATCCCCGCAGCCAACTACAACGTGGGCGACAGCAAGGCCGGAGCCATCCGTGCCGAGGGCGTTTACCGCCAGAACAACGGCTTGGGTTACCGCACCGAGAATTATCTGGTATCCTTCTTTGGCCGTACCAACTACAGCTACGATAACCGCTACCTGTTGACCTTCACCCTGCGTTATGACGGCTCGTCGCGCTTCAAGAAGCACTGGGCTCTGTTCCCCTCGGCAGCCTTTGCATGGAAGATCAACGAGGAAGCCTTCATGAAGGACGGCCCCTTCAGCGACCTGAAGCTCCGCCTCGGTTGGGGTAAGACCGGCCAGCAGGAAGGCATCGGTGACTACAACTACTTTGCCACCTACGTGATGAGCAACGGTAGCCAGGGTTCTTATTACGATCTGTTGGACAACGGCTCCAAGGCTAAGCCCAACGTCTATAACCCCGAGCTCAAGTGGGAGACCACCACGACGACCAACATCGGTCTGGACTGGGGTATCATGAACCAGCGCCTGAGCGGTAGCATCGACTGGTACTATCGCAAGACCACCGACCTGTTGAACTGGGCCACCTTCTCGGCCATGACCAACTTCCGCAACGCGTTCTACAAGAACATCGGTTCGTTGCGCAACACTGGTATCGAGTTCTCCCTCAACTGGAAGGCCATCTCGACCAACGACCTGTTGTGGACCATCGATTACAACTTGACCTACAACAGCAACAAGATCACCGAGCTCATCAACGATGATCCCGACTATCTGGTTCCCACTGGTAGCATTGGCATCAACGGTAACGTCCAGGCACATGCCGTGGGACACCCCGCCAGCAGCTTCTATGTTTATCAGCAGGTCTATGACCAGAATGGCAAGCCCATCGAGAACCTGGTTGTTGACCGCAACGCCGATGGTGTGATCAGCGATGCCGACAAGTACTTCTACAAGTCGCCCAATGCTCCTGTGACCATGGGTCTGGCTTCGCGCCTTGACTGGAAGAACTGGGACTTCGGCTTCAGCCTGCGTGCCAGCTTGGGTAACTACATGTTCAACAACGTGATGCAGGGCTATCACAACGTGAGCCCCGCATCGGTATTCGAGGAGGTCAGCGGCTTCTATCTCAACAACCGTCCCAAGGGCTCGGTGGAGATGGGCTGGCAGACCTACAACAACCCGTCAATCATGACCGACTACTGGGTACAGAACGCCTCGTTCCTCAAGTGTGACAACATCACCCTGGGCTACAGCTTCAACAACCTGTTGCGTCGCGGTAACTATCACGGCATTGGCGGTCGCATCTATGGCACGGTGAGCAACGTGTTCTGCATTACCAAGTATGATGGTATCGATCCCGAAGTCTTTGGTGGTATCGGCGGCGACATCTTCCCCCGTCCCATCTCATTCATCCTGGGTCTGAGCCTGAACTTCTAATTAAGTTGACACATTAATCGAATTATAATTAGAAATATCACACTATGAATAAGTTTTTCAAATATATACAATGTGCAGCTTTGGCAATGATGATCGCTGGTGGCCTCACCTCCTGTATCAATGACCTGGATGTTGAGCCCATCGATCCCTCGCTGCAGAGCGACGTCACACCCGAGCAGTTGTTCAACAAGTGCTACTCGGTATTCGCTACCTCGGGTAACAACGGTGGCGACGACAATGTCGACGTTGACGGCCTGGACGGCGGTTTCCAGCACAAGTACCGCCAGATGTGGAACTCCAACGAGCTGACCTCCGACGAGGCCATCTGCGGTTGGGGTGATGAGGGTATCCCCTCCTATTGCCACAACTCCTATGATGCCAGCCACCCCATGCTGCGTGGCTACTACTACGGCCTGTGCATTGGCATCACCTTCTGCAACCAGTATCTGGCTGTGTATAGTGACTATGATGCCACGATGACTGCCGAGATCCGCTTCTTGCGTGCTTTCCAGTTCTACCTGTTGACCGATGCCTTTGGCAACGTCCCCTTTGCCACCACCATCTCGGGTGACAACCCCGAGCAGTACACCCGCGCTCAGGTGTGTGAATTCATTGAGAGCGAGTTGAAGGCCATCGTGGGCGAGGGTGATGACAACAGCAATGTCCTGGCCGATCCCGCTCCCAAGAAGTATGGTCAGAGCGGTTATGGTCGCGTGGACAAGGCTGCTGCCTGGCTGCTGCTGTCCCGCCTGTACCTCAATAGCGAGGTTTACACCGGCACACCGCGCTGGCAAGAGGCCGCTGACTATGCCAAGAAGGTCATGGACTCCAACTACAAGCTGTTCACCGCTGGCTATAGCGGCACCGGCATCGACGGTGTCGAGCGCGAGTTCACTGCCTACCAGATGCTGTTCATGGGCGATAACTCCACTACCGATGCAGCCTATGAGGCCGTGTTCCCCGTGATCCAGAATGGCCTGCGCACCACTTCCTATGGTGGCACCAACTTCCTGATCGCTTCGACCTTTGACGCCGACATGCATCCTTACCCCTATGATGAGACCGAGGTCAATGGCCTGTACAACAACAACACTTGGGGTGGCAACCGTGCCCGTCCCGAGCTCGTGCGTCTGTTCTTCCCCAACGATGATGCTCCCATGGGCCATGCCTACGACGTGACCTTTGCCGCTGGTGACGACCGCGCCCTGTTTGAGACCCAGGGTCGCTTCCTCAACGTCGAGGACGAGTCCAACTTCAAGTATGGCTACGCTGTTGCCAAGTTCACCAACTTCAAGTGTGACGGCAGCAAGGGTACCGACAACACCTTCCCCGACAGCCACCTGTTCTACATGCGAGTGGCCGAGGCCTATCTGAACTATGCCGAGGCTCTTACCCGCATCAATGGTGGCACAGCTCCTGCCGATGCCGTTGCAGCCATCAACGCCATCCGCAGCCGCGCCCATGCCGAGACCCGCTCGACCTACACCCTCAACCAGATCCTGGATGAGTGGGCACGCGAGTTCTACTTCGAGGGCCGTCGTCGTGTCGACCTGATCCGCTTTGGCAAGTTTGGTGGCAACACCGACTACAAGTGGCAATGGAAGGGTGGCGTCTATGCCGGTCGCGATTTCGAGGCCTTCCGCAACGTGTTTGCCATCCCCACCGATGACCTGATTGCTAATAGCAACCTCACTCAGAACCCCGGTTATTGATCGGGCAGCAATGTCTTACATTATATAATAGTTGTCAGTCGTCAGTCATCAGTTGTCAGCGGCCTCCGCAATCAACTGAAACTGAAAACTGGAAACTGGAAACTATAACGATATAAATGACAATCAAGAATATGAAAAAGATATTTTTATCATCACTGATGCTGTTGAGCATGACTCTCGTGTTCACGGCTTGCGAGGATGATCGTGATTCCAACCCCAAGCTGGTGCAACCCACCGGGTTCACGCTCAACAATCCCGTGAACACGCTGGTTGACCTGGGGCAATCTGTAGGCATCCCCTTCGCATGGTCACAGCCCAATTATGGCGGCTGGCCTGCTGCAGTGGAATATCAGCTGGAGGTTTCTCCCACCAATGACGCCAATAGCTGGAAGGTGTCGACCGATGAGGCCGCTGCCGACGCGACGGGTGCAACTGTCGCCGACTATGCCATCCTGCCCGCGATCTACACATCATGCTCTGGTGACATGAGCGCCACCGAGCTGGCCAAGGCTCTGGTGAGCATCTGCCAGTGGGACGAGGAAAGCGTTCCCGAGAAGATAACTGTCTATGTGCGTGCCACTGCTGTTACCGCCGGTACGCAGAAGATCAGCTCCAATGTTGTTTCCCTTGAGGTTAACCCCTACTACATCGAGCTGGCTGATGCCTCGATCGAGCTGTGGTACCTCGTGGGTGAGGGCATCGGCTCGACCGACTGGGACAACGGTGCAGGCAGTGTCGCCACTGGTGGTCTGATCCCGATGTATCCCATTGCCGGCAACGAGTATAACGCACGCACCGGCCAGGGCGAAATCCAGTATGCTGGCTTCTTCCAGGCAGGCAAGGGCTTCAAGCTCATCCGTGTGCCTGGTAGCTGGGATGACCAGTGGGGTATGGGCGACGGTGCTCCCGTCAAGAACGATGGTGGCAGCGGCAACCTTACTGTCGAGGCCGACGGTTACTACCGCATCCGCCTCAACACCGCTACCGATGAGCTCGTCATCGAGCCCATCACCAATCCTGTGGCTGTCTACACCATGATTGGCATGCCTGGCGATTATCAGGGCTGGGACACTGGCGCTAACCTGATGAATGCCATGAGCACCAGTGTTGAGAACCATGACTGGTACCTGATGAAGGTGACCTATGAGGACACCGCGCTCAAGTTTGCTGCCGACAATGCTTGGGATGTGAACTGGGGTGGCAACGGCTTCCCCTATGGCGTGGGTGAACAGAACGGTCCCAACATCCCCATCGCTGCTGGCACCTACAATGTGTTCTTCAACGACATCTTGGGTACCTATAACTTTGTGCCTGCCGAGTAATTAATAACCAAGTTTTCAGCCATCAGTTTTCAGTTGTCAGCGGCATCCGCAATCAACTGAAAACTGAGAACTGAAAACTGAAAACTGAAGATAATAAAAAATGAAGAAGTTTTTATATATTGCTGCTGCAGCATTGATGCTGACAAGCTGCAGTGAGGATTTCAAGGACTGGGCTGAGCCTCAGAGCAATCCTCAGGGCGAAGTGATCACCTTCGGCACGGGTTCTGTCTCAAGTGTCGGCGTGATCGACTATGCCCAGGTTCCTGCCGATGCCGAACGCGTGCAGGTGTGCAACCTGTCACTGCCCACTACAACCGACACTACCTACACTCCTGAGACCTACATCTACCTCAATGGCCAGGAATTTGTACTGGCTCACGATGGCACGATGAACGCTAAGGAGCTCAGCGACTATGTGGTTTCGCTCTACGGCAAGGCTCCCGAGGCCCGCGTGCTCAATGCTCAAGTGAAGTGCGTGATGACCAACGGTACCACTGCCACCACCATCATGAGCGAGCCCTTTGAACTCACCGTCATTCCCGCTCCCATTGCCAAGCCCGACCTGTGGTATCTCGTGGGTTCGTGCATCGGCGACGGCTCGTGGAGCAATGAGGCCGCCAAGGTGGGCGTCAGCCTCATCCCCATGTACACCGAGGTTGATGACTTCACTGTGCTGACCTATGCTGGCTACTTCCCCGCCGGTCAGGGCTTCAAGCTCATCCACAAGCCTGGTAGCTGGGATGAGCAGTGGGGCATGACGGCCGATGGCGCACCCGTCAAGAATGACGGTGGCAGCACCGACATCAAGGTGGCCGTGGATGGTTACTACCTGATCACCTACGACATGAACACCGAGACGCTGACCATTGCCCCCTATGACGGCACTGTCAAGGCGTTCACCTCGATGGGCATGCCTGGTGCCTACCAGGACTGGAACCCCGGCGGTAACCTCATGACTCCCATGAGCACCGTGGTCGAGAACCATGACTGGATCTTGAAGGATGCAACCTACGAGACCAACACCCAGCTCAAGTTTGCCGGTAACGGCAGCTGGACCGACAACTGGGGTGCCGTTGACTTCCCCGTGGGTACAGGTATACAGAACGGTAGCAACATCGAGGTTGAAGCCGGTACCTATGACGTCGTGTTCAACGACATCCTGGGCAAGTATTACTTCATCTCAAAACAGTGAGATAGGCATGCTTCACCCGCAGCGAAAAGGGTGAAATAACAAGGCGAGGGCACGTCATCAAGGCGTGCCCTCGTTTTTAAGTTGTTGAGGCTTTCACCTAATACCTATAGTTTTGATGCTGTTTTCCGTGAAAAAATGTCATATATTTGCAATTTAAGATAAATTATTTTAACTTTGCCCATATCAATTCACTGCCATTATTAACTGATTAATATCATTATTTTTATGAAGAAATTATCTGTATTACTTGTTGCTGTCGTTGTCGCCATCGGCGCATCGGCAGGTGTCACCTTCAAGGCATCGCACAATGTGCGCGGTGTCAAGATGACCAAGACCGAGAGGATAATTCCTCCCAAGGCCATCAAGGGCGGCCCCAGCCGTGTCATTACCGAACAGCCAGCTGGCCAGCTCAAGAGCTACTTGCGCAGCGGTGACGCCATCTATCCCGATGGCCAGAACATCTACATGGGACCCCAGGAAGACGGACGCATGGATATCGTGTTTGCCGAGGACGGACACACCGTTTACCTCAAGAACATTCTCTACAACATCGGCAAGGCGTGGATGAACAGTTGGGTAGAAGGACAACTCAATGACGAGGGAACTGAAATCACCGTTCCGATGGGTCAATCGCTCTACCATAGCTATACCTATGGTGCCGACATCCTGCTGGCCTGGGGGTTGACAACAATTGCCTATGACGAGGCCGGCGATCCCTACATCGACTTTGTTATCGATGATCGCATGACTGAGGTCGTCTATACCATCGACGGCCAGACCATCTATGGCCCTGAGGGAGTCGCTCCCGTCGAGGATGAACAGAACCCCTACTGGGGCTTTGAAGCGACAGGATTGGGCTCCTACTGGACCGATGACTACAGTTTTGCAGGTGCGCTGGAGTGGGGCACTGTCTTCACCGAAACCGAGCCCCTCGAACCCACTGGACCCACTGTCATCACCGAGCAGCCCGATGGCGATCTTTATACCCTGCATCGCAACTCGGGCTACATCCTCATGAGCAGTGGCGACATCTACAATGGCAAGAGCGAGGGCGATATCAACATCGTCATTAACGAGGCCGAGGGGAAAGCCTATATCGAGAATCCGTTGTGGTGGGCCGACTATGGTTACTGGGTCGAGGGTGATTATGATCCAGAATCAGGACTGATTGCAGTGCCCACAGGCCAGTATGTGTACTACAACGAGGACCTCGAGTATGGCATCCAACTGATGTGGGGCAGCACCTTTGCCACCGAGGTGACAGGTGGCTACCGCTTGGACTACGAGGTGGATTATGACACCGAGGAAATCTATTTTGTGTTCTATGATAATGCTCTGTATCTTCTCCAGGCAGCAGGAGACGTGATGGCTCCCTTCCCCGAGTGGGGTAATGCAACGGGCTTGATGGGTGTTTACAGCGATACCCAGTATATTACCTGTATTGAATTCCCCAACGTGGACAGCAGTGGCGATCAATTGCCCATCGCTCAATTCATCGACCTGGTTCCCGCAGTTCCAGCAGCACCCATCATCGAGGATTGGATTGATGGTGGTGACGAGGAGGGAAACACGATGTTCATTTTCAACATGCCCACAACCGATGAGGATGGCAATCCCATTATCTCAGAATACTTGAGCTTCAGCATTTGGCTTGACAATGGCAACGGGCCTGAGATTTTCACCTTTGAGGCCGACACCTATGTCAATGACCTGTGGGAAGACATGACCGAGATCCCCTATGAGTACTATGCCTATGGTATGGACATCACAGGCTATGGCGTGATCTTCTATCGCACCAATATGGGTGACAATCCCTTGTTTACCGAGAACATCGGTGTGCAGGCCCACTATAATGTGGACGGCGTGAAGAACTCGAGCGAGATAGCTTGGTTCTATGATAAGCCGGTCAATGTCAAAGAGGTGAATGCCAGCAAGATCATTGCCAGCGTGCGCTATTACAATATGGCAGGCCAGCAGGTGGCTCAGCCCCAGGGCATGACCATCCGCGTGACCACCTATAGCGACGGTACTGTGACTGCCGACAAGATCATGAAGTGATCCATTGGCCTATAACCATCATGACGAGAGTGTGCAACAATTGAGTGGGGCACACCCTCGTTGGCTGTTTAACAGGTGGGCTGTAAACGATTGCATAGTATTTTTTTGATCACATTTCTGGGTGAGTGATTAGAAATTGGGGATAATTAGCTATATTTGTGGGTATAAAAAGCTAACTATAACCATCAAAGAAATCATACTGACTCTATGAAAAAGTTTTTTACTACTACACTGATTGCAGTGCTGCCGTTGCTGATGCTGGCCCAGGGTTGGCCCACACGCTATGGCGGTGTGATGCTGCAAGGCTTCTATTGGGATTCCTATTCTGATAGCCGTTGGACCAAACTTGAAAGTCAAGCCGACGAACTGGCTGAGTTTTTCAAACTCGTGTGGATCCCGCAGAGTGCCTCGTGTGGCGGCGGGACATCAATGGGCTATGACGACCTGTACTGGTTTACCAACTACAACAGTTCGTTTGGCAGCGAGTCGCAGTTGCGCTCAATGATCAACACCTTCAAGAACAAGGGTATCGGTACCATTGCCGATGTGGTGGTCAATCACCGCAAGAACGTCTCTAACTGGGTGAACTTCCCAGCCGAGACCTACAAGGGAGTGACCTATCAGCTCCAGTCAACCGACATCTGCCGCAACGATGACGGCGGAGCTGCGCTTGAGTGGGCCTCGGCCAATGGCTACTCGCTCAGCTCCAACAACGACACTGGCGAGGACTGGGGCGGAATGCGTGACCTGGATCATCGCAGTACCAATGTTCAGGAGAATGTCAAGGCCTATGTTAAGATGCTGCTGGACGACCTGGGCTACACGGGTTTCCGCTATGATATGGTGAAGGGTTATTCGGCTCAGTACACGGGCATGTATAATGTTTACAGCGGCACCCAGTATTCGGTGGGCGAGTATTGGGATGGCAACACCACGGCAGTGAGAAACTGGATTGATGGCACCAAGGTCGACGGCGTGATACAAAGTGCCGCCTTTGACTTCCCGTTCCGCTATGTGATGCGAGATGCAGCCAACAATAATCGCTGGACCAACCTGGGTACTTCTACCAATCGAGGCCTGAACATGGAGTCCAACTACAAGCGCTACTCGGTAACCTTTATTGAGAACCACGACACCGAGTATCGCAGTTCAAGCTCGCCTCAAGATCCCATCAAGACTAACATCGAGGCCGCTAATGCCTACATGCTCGTGATGCCCGGCACGCCGTGCGTGTTCCTCAAGCATTGGCTGGAATACAAGGAGAGCATCAAGCAGATGATCTATGTGCGCCAACTGGCCGAGGTGACCAACACCAGCCAGACGGGCAATCTGGCCAGCAATGCCTCAGCCAACTACTATGTTCAGCGCACTGTGGGAAACCGAGGCACAGTTCTGGCATTGATGGGAAGTGCATCCTATGCTGTTCCGGCAACATTTGTTCAAGTGTTATCGGGCACCAACTATCGCCTGGCGCTGAGCAAGACTACCGAGACCGCTTGGGCAAGCAAACCCAGTGGAGAATATGAGTCGGCCTTTGATGTGACCCTGACTGCAGTGAGCCAGTCGGACGGGGCGCAGATTGTTTACACTCTCGACGGTAGCAATCCCACAGCATCCAATGGTACCAAGGTCGCTTCGGGTTCCACGGTAAACATCAGCAAGACGACCACACTCAAGGCCGCCCTGCTCATCAACGGCGCTGTCAGTGGCATGATTACCCGCAATTACATCATCGACACCGAAGTGTTTGAACCCTACGAGATCACGGTTTATCTGAAGGATCCCACCGTTGCTCCCAATAACTGGTCGTTAGTGAACTTCTACACTTGGGACACTCCCACCAACAAGCAATTCAACGGCAACTGGCCCGGACAGACCATTACCGAAACTCGCATGGTCAATGGTGTGAAGTTCTACTGCCACCGCTACACCATCACCGGCAAGGATTATTGCATGAACTTTGTGTTCAACCACGGCTCGAGCAACATGCAGACGATCGATGTGACCGATGTAAGGACGACATCGTTCTTTGAGGTGACTTCACAAACCAACAAATATAATGTGACCGATGTCACCGACATCTATCTGCCCTACCTGGACGGCAAGTCTGGTGATGTGAATGGTGACGGGGAGGTGAACGTGAGTGACGTGAATACCCTCATTAACATGATCCTCTCGGGCAACTTGACAGCCAGCGGCGACTTGAATGCCGATGGCGAGGTGAATGTGAGTGATGTGAACTATCTCATTGATTTGATCTTAAACAGTTGAGACATTGCATGAACGACATGTATAAGAAACAACTCATGGCAGTGGCACTGACGCTGATGACAGCGTTCAGTGCTATTGCTGCCATTAAAGGGGACGTGAATAGCGATGGCGAGGTGAACTTGAGCGACGTGAACACCTGCGTGAGCGTGATTCTGTCGGGCGGCAGCGATGCCTCGTGCGACGTGAACAGCGACGGTGAATTGAACCTGAGCGACGTGAACACACTCATTGACCTGATCCTCCAGGGTGGCGAGCAGCCCTATGACGGTCCCGTCGTGGGCGGTGACATCTCGATGCTCACCAAGTATGAGACCCACCAGAGCTGGGCACCGCGCTATGGCATCACCAGTGCGCACTACTATGACGTGAACGGCAAGGTGATTGACGATGTGATCACATGGGTCAAGCAGCAGGGCTGGAATGCGGCCCGCGTGCGCTTGTTTGTCAATCCGGCCAATGCGTCGGCAGCCGATAAGGGCCAGGGTGTGATCCAAAATCTCGACACGGTCAAGGTGCTGGGCCGTCGCATCAAGGAGGCAGGCCTGCGCTTCATGCTCGATTTCCACTATAGCGACAGCTGGGCCGATCCGGTCAAGCAGTTTACACCCGCCGCATGGGTTGGACTTGACGATGAGGTGTTGACCCAGCGGCTCTATGAGTACACCCGTGACTGTCTGCGTGAGCTCAAGGCCGCCGGTGCCACCCCCGACTATATCCAGACGGGCAATGAGATCAGCTATGGCATGTTGTGGGGCCCCGTGGGAACCTCCACTGCCAATCTGCTCAAGTGCCAGATGGGCAGCGAGAACAATTGGGAGCGCTTTGCCAATCTGCTCAAGGCAGCAGGGCGTGCCTGCCGTGAGGAATGCCCCAGTGCCAAGATTATCCTGCACACCGAGCGTGTGGCCAAGGTCAACATCATGATGAACTTCTATAACCAGATGAAGGCCAAGGAGGTCGACTATGACATCATCGGATTAAGCTATTATCCTTACTATCATGGACCATTGTCCAACCTGCGCAATGCGCTGAACAATCTGACCAATTCCTATCAGGACAAGGACATCATGATTGTCGAGACGGGGTATAGCTACAAGTATGCCATCTCGGGCGATTATGACCTGTCGTCAACATGGCCCATCACGCTTGAAGGACAGCGCCGGTTTACTGCCGACTTGATCGCAATGCTCAAGCCCTACCAGCGTGTCAAGGGCGTCTTCTGGTGGTTCCCCGAGGCCAACGAGTATGGTCTGGGTGGCAATTACTGGAGCACCTTGCATGTGAATGACGCGTGGTATAATGCTGGCTTGTGGAACCACGAGACAGGCAGGGCCACACCTGCCCTGTATGAGCTCAAGTCGTTTGTTGAAGATTAGAAATTAGGAATATTGCTTATCATTAAATAAGGCAATGATATAGATGTAGGGCCGAACCCTCGGAGCGAATGCGAATTTCGCGAATTAACCTGATTTTGATTCTATGGTTTACGGGCAGTGACACAAATAAAATGTCGCTGCTCGTCTCGTTGACTGGTGATGTCGACAAAGCCGACTTGAATGAGCGTTTTCTCAATTTCCTGTTGAGTGTAGATGCGCATTCCGCCTACGGTTTTGGATAGTGTCTCGTCTTCGGGCAGGAGACCGTCGCGCTCATTGGCAATGAGAACCCTGCCGCCTGGCTTGAGGACACGGAAGATCTCGGAAAAACCGCCCTCGATCGATGCCCAATAATAGATTGTCTCAAAAGCGATGACGAGGTCAAAAATGGCTTTGGCCAATGGCAATTGCATGGCGTTGCCACCCACGATGATGCACTCGCGGTCAACAATGGCATTGTTGTTGACGTCGGCTGCCATGTCGATGGCCAATGACGAAAAGTCAATCCCCGTGACATGGCCATTGGGGCACATTTTGAGCAGTCGGGCAATATTGGCCCCACCACCGCAGCCGACGTCGAGGATCGATGCGTCAGCCGATATTTCAAGATTTTCCAGGGCCCATTGCGGTAGAGCTGCATGCCTCTTGCCGTTCATGGCCAATAATGCTCGCTTGCCCCAGAAACCCTTGGGGTGACGGCCTCGCAGATAATACTTTGCTATTCTATTCATGACATGAATGTGGTTATGATATTCCAAATGTGAGGATTAGGCTCAAGGTGGCAACGTCAACATGAGCTGTTGTGCCAGTGAAGTAAAGGATTGGAACTTCACTAATCCCCGTCGATTAGAAGTCGAGCACCAGTGTGCCGCGCGCTGGCAAGTCAATCACGCCATCGCTCAGGTTCACGGTGCGGTCAGTGGGCACATCACGGGCCAGGGTCGCGTCTCCAATCACCTCGCGGTAGCGTTCAAGTTGCATCTGCTTGGGTTGAGAGGTGCCGTTGATGATAGTCATGGCATGGCGGCCATTGAGGGTGCGGGCGATGACATAGATGCCATCCTTGGGGATGAACTGGATCATCTTGCCCCGGGTAATGACCTGGTTGCCCTGGCGCCAATGCAGCACAGCCTTGAGCCAGTTGTACATGTCGTTCTGGGCTTGGGTGCGCCCTTCGGGGGTGAAAGCGTTGTGCTTGTCGTTAGGGAAGCCCCCGGGGAAGTCCTTGCGCACGTTGCCGTCGGTCACCTCCTTGGTGCCGTTCATCAGCACCTCGGTGCCATAATAGAGCTGCGGGATGCGGTTGATGGTGAGCAGCAAAGCTAAGGCCTGCTTGAGCGCATCGGCATCTTGCCCATTGTGCAGATAGCGGTCGGTGTCGTGGTTCTCGATAAAGGCCATGACGCTCGAGGGATTAGGATAGAGGTAGTCATAGCACAGGCTGTTGTAGACCCTGTTGTAGCCGTGCCACCAACCGTCGGTCTCCTCGTGTCGTGCGCTGTCGACTTTCTCATAGAAGGAGAAATCCATCACTGTCTTGAGGTAACTCTCGGGCTTGCCCATCTTGTTGCCGCGCTGCCAAGCAGCCGTGTAGGCTGGATTCTCGACCCAGGTCTCGCCCACGGTGTTGAAGTTGGGATACTCGCTGTCGAGGCGTTTCATCCAGCGTGCCATCGCGTCGGCATAGGCATAGGGGTAGGTGTCCATGCGAATGCCGTCGATGCCCACGGTCTCGATCCACCAGATGCTATTCTGAATCAAGTAGTTCATCACATGAGGATTGTGATGGTTGAGGTCGGGCATCGATGGCACAAACCAGCCCTCGACAGTCTCCTTGAGATCCACCTCGCTGGCATAGGGGTCCATCACAGGAGTGAGCTTATAGCTGGTCTGCAGGTAATTGTTCTTATAGTCGGGCTGGTTGAGCCAGTCATGAGCTGGCATGTCCTTGAGCCATGGATGGTGGGCACCACAGTGGTTGAAGATCATGTCCATGACCACCTTCAGGCCGCGGCTGTGGGCCTCGTCGACCAGTCGGCGATATTCCTCATTGGTGCCAAATCGCGGATCCACCTTGTAATAGTTGGTTGTGGCATAACCGTGATAGGTCGAGTGCCCGTGGCCATCGGGTGAATTGTTCTCCAACACGGGCGTGAACCACAATGCCGTCACTCCCAGGTCGGTGAAGTAGTCAAGGTGCTGTCTTATGCCCTCGATGTCGCCACCATGGCGCAGGCTGGGCTGTGTCCTGTCGTTGCGGTAGGGCTGCATGCCGGCAATCTGGTTATTAGCCGGGTTGCCGTCGGCAAAGCGGTCGGGCATGAGCATGTAGAGGACATCGGCATTGGTGAATCCCATGCGCTTGTCTCCACTCATTTCACGGGCCAGCAATTGATAGGGAAACTTCTTCTTGCTGCGGCCTAGCTTGAAGGCAATCTCCATCGTGCCAGGTTGTGCGCTGCGGGTGTTGAGATAGATGAGCAAATAGTTGGGCGAGTCTAATCGCACGAGGCTGTCGATTTTAACGCCATTATAGTCGATGGACACTTCGCTGTCGCGGATGCCCTCGCCGTAGACCATGAGTTGAACCGTTGGGTCATTCAGGCCCACAAACCAGTTGGTGGGCTCAATGCGGTCGATCTTGACTGCGCCATTGACGGTTAACGCGCTCAAGATTGCAGTTATCAGAAAGAAAAACTTATTCATTTTGGTTATTATTGGATTTTTAACCGCAAATATAAAGTTTTTCCCTTATTTATACCAAATTTGAGCTATTGTTTTTTTGAGTTGCAACACCGAGCGCGCCGAGTGCCGGCGATTGAGGTCAGATGCCACTGTTGCGGTGAGGTTACAGCGCGTAGATGTCGTTGAGCAACGATTGGAGGTGTGTTGTGGGCGAGAAGCGGTTCAGGGCGGCTTGAGCGATGGCTGTGTGGTTCCACTGGCGGTCCATGGCCGCGGAGATGGCATGGGACATCGCGCCAGTGTCAAATGGCTTGAAAGCGATGCCGCTTGAGTCATCGATCAGTTCAGGAATGCCGCCGATGTGCGCCCCCACCACGGGTGTGCCAGCGCATAGCGATTCCACGACACTCAAGGGGTTGTTGTCATAGCACCGCGATGGCATGATGCTGAATCGCGCCCTGGCCAGCAACTGGGCTACCTCATCGGCGTTAAGGTTTCCAAGAAACTCAATATTGGGAGACTTGCTATACTTGTCGCGCAAGGTGGTTTCCAGAGGTCCTCGGCCCGCGACCTTGAGAGGGTAGGGTAGCGACGATGCTGCCTCGAGCAACGCTTCCACGCCCTTCTCTTGTGAAAGGCGACCCACATAACAGTAATAATCCTGTCGGGATAAGGAGTCTTGTCCCAATTCTTGGTAGCGTTGCAGCTTGACAGGGTCAAGGAAATTGTTCAACACCTTGATTTTGGCCTCGTCAAATCCACCGGCCCGCATCTTGCTGGCGATGAATTGGCTTGGGCAGACAAACACGTCGGTAAACTTCTGTAGCACCTTGCGGTTCCACTTGAGGGCTTCAATCCATGCAACCACACTGGCAGGCAGGGACCCCTTCATGCACTTGTGGGTGATGACATTGAACTTGTCACCCTGATGGCATCGTTCACAAGGTTTCCCATCCAGCAGGCAATCATATCGGGGGCACAACAGCTTGTAGTCATGCATGGTCCACACGACACGTATGCCGCGCTTGTGAGCGAGCTGCCCCACCACGGGAGAGATGTAACTGTGGATGTTGTGGAGATGCACCACATCGGGCTGATACTCGTCGAGGACGGCTTCAAACCGTTTTCTCACATCGCCGATCCCCAGTGTGCGCCACAAGGCCCGCAACTGGTTGGCAGCCCCCCCGCCAAAGCTCACCTCTGGCGCAAACAGGTCGCTGTAGCGTGCCTGTTGATTGAGTTGAAACTCCATGGCAAAAACCTCGGCCTCCAGTCCCCCCAAGCGCAACACCCCCTCGGTGTTGAGCACAACGATGCAGTCCCCACCCCGAGGGTAGTAGAACTTGTTGACCAGCAGGACTCGTTTTGCCATGTCGGGAAATTACACGTTGAAACGGAACACGACGATGTCGCCGTCTTGCATGACATACTCCTTGCCCTCGATGTGCAACTTGCCGGCTTCCTTAACAGCAGCCTCGCTGCCATAGTGGATGTAGTCGTCATACTTGATGATCTCGGCACGGATAAAGCCACGCTCAAAATCGCTGTGGATCACACCGGCACATTGCGGGGCTTTGCTGCCACGACGATAGGTCCAGGCGCGCACCTCCTTGGGCCCGGCCGTGAGGAAGGTCTCGAGGTTCAACAGGGCATAGGCCGACTTGATGATGCGGTTCACGCCACTCTCCTCCAGGCCGATTTCCTGAAGGAACATCTGGCGCTCCTCATAGTCCTCGAGCTCGGCAATCTCGCTCTCGGTCTGCGCGGCAACGACCAGCAGCTGTGCGTTCTCGTCCTTGATGGCCTCACGCACGGCATCGACATAGGCATTGCCCGTAGCAGCACTCTTGTCGTCCACATTGCAGACATAGAGCACCGGCTTGTTGGTCAACAGGAAAAGCTCGTGAGCGATTTTTTCCTCGTCCTTGTTGAGCAATTCCACAGTGCGGGCACTACGTCCCTGTTCCAGGGCATCCTTGTAGCGCTTGAGCACCTCATATTGAGCCTTGGCCTCGCGGTCGCCTCCGGTTTGAGCCTGCTTCTGCACCCTGCTGATGCGGCTCTCGATGGTCTCCAGGTCGCGCAATTGCAGCTCCAGGTCGATGACTTCCTTGTCACGCACGGGATCCACGGTGCCATCGACGTGTGTCACATTGTCGTCATCGAAGCAGCGCAGCACATGGATGATGGCATCGGTTTCGCGGATGTTGCCCAGGAATTTATTTCCCAAACCCTCGCCCCGGCTTGCGCCCTTGACCAGACCCGCGATGTCGACGATCTCGACAGTGGTTGGCACGATGCGAGCAGGATTCACGAGCTTTGCCAGCTCGTTGAGTCGCTCATCGGGCACTGTGATGACACCCACGTTGGGCTCAATGGTGCAGAAAGGGAAGTTGGCCGATTGCGCTTTGGCATTCGACAGGCAGTTGAACAAGGTTGACTTGCCCACATTGGGCAGTCCCACGATTCCACATTGTAGTGACATAGTCCTATATTTTGTTTTGTTGATATTCCAGCCTGCAAAGGTAGTGCAAGACGAGCGGAGAACAAAATGAATTCATTCTTTTTTTTGACCCCACGCTATCTGGACGGCCTTTGTCGCTGGCAGCGATGTGCAATTTCCGTCACTATATTACGGCGGCAGAGCCGCCGCCCACGGGACATGCTGCTACTGATTGAGGGTGGGTCGGAAGTGTTAATGAATTGTTAACGTCGTGGGATGACTTGCTGGTGCCGGACTTGCTTTCATTGCCTTCATTGCTTTCATTGCTGGAGAGGAGGTGGAGGCGGTGGAGCTGGTCGAGGAGGGCGGCGTCGCGGGTGTTACGCTTGAGCTGGCTGTGCCGTGCCTTGACCTGGGCGAGGAGGGCGGTAGCGCTGATGTCGTGGCCGTGCCGGATGATGTCGTAGACGATGGTGCGCAGCGTGTCGTTGTCGATGCCTGAGGGGGCGGACTTGCCGGTGGCATGGTCTCTCGCGGGAGATTGTCGGGGCCCGAGGGGTGTTGAGGGGACACAGGGTTTTGCAGGTGACCGCACTTTTTCACATTCAGTGTTCAATGTCCCGTTGTGGCTTCATTAGGGAGTAGTGCAATCGGTTGCACTATTTTTTGAGGTTTGATTTACATTATTTATAATAAATTTAATGGATAATATGTTATATTTGTAGGGTGATAAATTGAAATTAATAATAACACTTAAAAATACAACCTGATTATGAAGACTAAACCGGATTTGAAATTCAACCAGCTGTGGAACATCAGCTTTGGATTCTTTGGCGTGCAAATCGCTTATGCGCTGCAGAGTGCCAACATCAGCCGCATCTTTGCGACCTTGGGCGCCGACCCGCACAACTTAAGCTACTTCTGGATCCTGCCCCCGCTCATGGGTATGGTCGTCCAGCCGTTGGTGGGTTACTTCAGTGACAAGACGTGGCTGGGCCGTTGGGGTCGCCGCATCCCTTATCTGTTGATCGGTGCCGCTGCTGCGGTCGTGGTGATGTGCCTGCTGCCCAATGCCGGCTCGTTTGGACTGACGATAGCCGGTGCCATGATTTTTGGCTTGATCGCTTTGATGTTCCTTGACACGAGCATCAACATGGCCATGCAGCCCTTCAAGATGATGGTGGGCGACATGGTCAACGAGAAGCAGAAGGCCAAGGCCTACTCGATCCAGTCATTCCTGTGTAATGCGGGTTCGCTGGTAGGCTATATTTTCCCATTCCTGTTCACAGCCATCGGTATTGCCAACATTGCCCCCGAGGGTGTGGTGCCCGATAGCGTGAAGTGGTCATTCTATGTGGGCGCCGCCATCCTTATCCTGTGCGTCATCTACACCATCAGCCATGTGAAGGAGTACACACCGCAAGAGATGGCCGAGTTTAACGCTGCCGCCAATGCCGATGGTGATGACAAGACTGTCGCTGCCACCGAGATGAGTGCCAGCCAAAAGAAGCATGCCTTGCGCGTGTTCTTTGAGGTGGGACTTGTACAGTTCTTCTGCTGGGCCGCGTTCATGTACATGTGGACCTACACTAACGGCACCATCGCCGACACCGTGTGGGGAACCACCGACACCGCCAGCGAGGGCTATCAGACCGCCGGCAACTGGGTGGGCATCCTGTTTGCCGTCCAGGCCATCGGTAGCGTGCTGTGGGCTGTGGTGTTGCCGCAGTTCAAGAACATCAAGGTGGCCTATGCCTTGAGTCTGGTCATTGGTGGCATCGGCTTTGCTATGGTGCCCTATATTCACAACCAGTATATGCTGTTTGTGCCCTACTTCCTCATTGGTTTCGCTTGGGCGGCCATGCTGGCTATGCCGTTCACGATGGTGACCAATGCCTTTGAGGGCAGCAACCGCATGGGTACGGCACTGGGTCTGTTTAACTGCACCATCTGCATCCCGCAGATTGTCGCCGCCGCCCTGGGTGGTGTGTTGCTGGCTGCCATGGGCAGTGTGCAAGGCAACATGCTGCTGCTTGCTGGCATCCTGCTCATTGTGGGAGCCGCCTGTGTGTTCATCATCGAGGACAAGAAGCACAAGAACTAAAACCCAAATAATCACACATCATGAAAATTAGATTTAACATTGAGTATGGCACCGTCTATGGTGAGAACCTGGTACTCAACATCGTGGATAGCGCCGATAGTGGCAAGGTGGCAAGTCATGCCATGAAGCCAGCATCGGACAAGATCTGGAAATGCGACCTTGACCTTCCGGCCAAGGTGCGCCAGATTGACTATTACTATAGCGTGGAACGCGACGGCAAGGAGACGCGCCACGAGTGGATGGTAGTCCCTCATCGTCTTGACCTGAATGCCGCCAAGGCCACTAAATATTTTACCTTTGACCACTGGAATGACATGCCCGACGACAGCTACTTGTATAGCTCGGCGTTCACCGATTGTGTGTCGTTGCGCAAGCATCAAACCCCCGCCAAGTGCAAGCATGCCACTATTGTGCAATTGAAGGTTCGCGCCCCACAACTGCGTACGGGCGAGACACTCGCCCTTGTGGGCAATGAGCCGGCCCTGGGCGACTGGGATGAGAGCAAGGCCATCAAGATGACCGAACACAATCACAATGAGTGGGTCGTCTCGCTCGATGGCGCCGCTTTCAAGAAGGCACTGATTGAGTTCAAGTTTGTCATACTGGGAGGAAAGGGCAACGCTGTCATCTGGGAGACCGGAGATAATCGCACGGTGATGCTGCCAGTGCTCAAGGAGGGCGAGCACATCATCTACGAGTTGAGCCAAGCCTACTTCCCGCTGTACCCCGCCAAATTGGCCGGAACCGTGGTGCCCATCTTCTCGCTGCGCAGCGAGGGTAGCTGCGGCGTGGGCGACTTTGGCGACCTCAAGCTCATGGTGGATTGGGTGGCCAGCACCGGCCAGCGTGCCCTGCAGGTGTTGCCCATCAACGACACCACCATCACCCACACCTGGAGTGACAGCTACCCCTATAACAGCATCAGCATCTATGCCCTGCACCCGCAGTATATGGACTTGCGGCAGTTGCCCAAGCTTGCCGACAAGAAGCGCCAGGCCGAATTTGAAAAGTTGCGCAAGGAACTGAATGTTTTGCCGCAGATTGACTATGAGCGCGTCAACAAGGCCAAGATCGACTTCATGACCCAGCTGTTTGCCCAGGAGGGGGCCGACGTGCTCAAGAGCGACGAGTTCAAGGCCTTCTTTGCCGCCAATCAAGACTGGCTGGTGCCCTATGCAGCCTTCTGTCACTACCGTGACCAGTATGGCACCGCCACATTCTCGCAGTGGCCCACCCACCACACTTTCACGCAAGAGGAGCGCGAGGCGATGTCCAACCCCCGCACCCGTGCCTTCAAGGAGGTGAGCCTGTGGTACTATATCCAGTTCTACCTCGACAAGCAGATGCGTGCCGCTCATGAGTATGCCCAGAGCAAGCACGTCATCCTCAAGGGCGACATACCCATCGGCATCAGCCGCGACAGCGTCGAGGCATGGGTCGAGCCCAAATACTTCAACCTCAACGGCCAGGCAGGTGCTCCGCCCGATGCCTTCTCGACCAATGGCCAGAACTGGGGTTTCCCGACCTATAACTGGGACGTGATGCTTGCCGACGGGTGCCAGTGGTGGGTGAAGCGCTTCCGCAAGATGGCGCAATACTTTGATGCCTACCGCATCGACCATGTGCTGGGCTTCTTCCGCATCTGGGAGATCCCCATCAATGCTGTGCACGGCCTGTTGGGACAGTTCTCGCCCTCGCAAGGCATGAGTGCCCAGGAAATCCGCAGCTATGGCCTCAACTTCCAGGAGGAACTCATGACCAAGCCCTTCATTGCTGATTGGGTGCTGGACCGCATCTTTGGCCCGCATGCCGACATCGTGCGCGAGAAGTATGTCGAGCATGTGCACGATGACATCTACCGCATGAAGCCCGAGTATGACACCCAGCGCAAGGTCGAGGCCGCCTTCAGTGGCAAGAACAGTGACGAGGACCAGTGGCTGCGCGATGGCCTGTATGCCTTGATCAGCGACGTGCTGTTTGTGCGTGACCGCAAGAACCCCGCTTTGTTCCATCCGCGCATCTCGGTGCAGTTTGACTTCATCTACGAGGCGCTGTACGCCAACGACAAGGCCGCGTTCAACAAACTCTACAACGAGTACTTCTACCACCGCAACAACGACTTCTGGTATCACGAGGCCATGAAGAAGCTGCCCAAGCTGGTCCAGGCCACCCGCATGCTCGTGTGTGCCGAGGATCTGGGCATGGTGCCCGACTGCGTGGCCTGGGTGATGAACGAGTTGCGCATCCTGAGCCTCGAGATCCAATCGATGCCCAAGGATAACCACATCAAGTTTGGCAACCTCAACGCCAATCCCTATCGCAGCGTGGCCACCATCTCGACCCACGACATGCCCACAATGCGCCAGTGGTGGGACGAGGATTGGGACCGCACCCAGGAGTACTACAACACCGTGTTGTGGCACAGCGACGCCGCTCCCCATCCGTTGCCCGGCTGGCTTGCCGATGACATCGTGCGTGCTCATCTTGCATGCCCGTCGATGCTGTGCCTGCTC